>CDZT01023207.1_pt1 | contig 268349 bp, 240 predicted proteins | sample 557531 | NCBI WGS metagenome assembly CDZT01 (sample SAMEA3182066, study PRJEB8094) | gut metagenome | biome: human; feature: gut; material: Stool; isolation source: human stools | place: Canada | collected 2013-03-05
TACCTGACAAGGTATCTGGAGGATGGCCGTCTGGAACTGAGCAACAACCGTGCCGAGCGCAGTATTAAGCCCTTTGTGATGGGCCGCAAAAACTGGCTCTTCGCCAATACCCCTGGTGGTGCTCAGGCCAGCAGTGTGATCTACAGTCTGATTGAAACGGCGAAGGAGAACGGTTTAGATCCGTACCGCTATCTGCTCTGGCTCCTGCAAAATGCGCCGGGTCTAAGCGAAACAGATGAGGCATGGGCCGAAAAGCTGCTTCCCGCGAGAGCCCGGAAGAATGCTATATGCCGCAAAAATAGATGACCGCCATCTCAGTGAGCGAACGGCTCCTTGAGATGGCGGCCTTTTATACGCCGTTAGCTTTGACGGTTACCAAGGGCACATTTGATAGGGCCGATTTTCCGCGCCCCTTTTACGCCAGTCTGCGGAAGCATTTATTCTGGGTGTTGCTCCAGAAGTGGGTATCGTCGATGCCGGACACGTAGTAAACAAGCGGAGTGGAAAAGTCATTTTACAGATAGTCGATGTCCAACGCCGGACAGTATCCCACGCTGCTGCGGTCCCGGACGCGGAAGGCATAGGCGGTTTCGCCAAGCAACTCCAGTGCCGGATACACGATGCGGCAGCCGTCCTCGGAAAACAGCAGAACGGTGGTACCCGCATCGTCCACCCAGATACCCGCAAGGGCTTCTTCCGTCACAGCGCTGTAATCCCCCGGCGCTTCGTAGCGGTACTCCGCGCGTTCCGTACGGTCTAAAATCTGCGTAAACAGGGGGAGCAGCTTCCACGCCGCCCACTTCACCCGGCCCGTGCTGCGGTACGACTGTTCCAGGGTATAGCCCGCGTCATCCAGTGCGTCATAGGCCGTCTCATCGCCCCGCATGAGGGCCTCCGCCTCCGTCAGCACCGCCGCCCATGCCCGGGCCAGCTCCGCAGCGTTTTCCATGGGCACGTTTTCATCTATCCACCTGAATACGTCCTCCTGCTCCACTGAGTTCACATCGATCCAGCCCAGCAGCTCTCCGGCGGCATAGGTGGCCCGCAGAGAGCTGCCCGCCGTGCCGGGCGCCACGGTGTAGATGTCTGTCAGCACATCTTCCAGACTCAGCGGTTCTTTTTCCTCCGGCTTTGCAGGTTCAGGTTCCGGTGTTTCATCGGGAGGTTCCGCTGCCTCCTCCCTCGGTGCCGATGGCTTCGCATCCGGCGGATTCTCCGGCTCCCTGTTCTGCCCGCCGCAGGCGGTCAGCAGCAGCGCCAGCAGCAAACATACCGTCAAGATTCTGCGTTTCATCCCATTCACCTCTCGATTTTTGATCCCGCGGCCATGCCAACACACGCAAAATACAAGACCTCCACTGGTTCCGGCCATGGCCGAAGCCGAACGCTGCACATGGATACATTGGAGCAGGCTTTCAAAGGAAACCTCAATGCCATAAGCAAGCACATCTGTATATGCTTATTATATCAATACCATGCGGAAATTCAAGCGGGCCCCACAGATCCCCGCTTCAAGGCGGCAAAGGAAGCACAGGAAATTCAGAATCACGGCTCCCCCGCCGCTTGCAGTCATGCGCTCTATCGACCTAAAAAACCACGCGGTCAGTCTCTCGGCTGACCGCGTGGTTCCACAAGTATTCTGTTTTTACTGTACGGAATTTTTCATTCTCCACACGATGGCAGAGACCTGACCGCGGGTCAGGGTGTTGTTGGGCTTATAAGTGCTGGTGCCGTTGGAGAAGTACCCCTCAATGATACCGGCGGCATTCAGCGCCTGAACATAGACGTCATTGGTGTCGGTAAAGGGCTTCTTGCTGGGCAGGCCGGTGGTAGAAAGCTTCAACGCCTTGGCGGCGATCTGCGCGATCTGCAAGCGGGTGATGGGCCCGTTCAGCTTGGGATTGCCGGACACCAGTCCGGCAGCCTTGGCCTTCGCCAGATAGCCGCTGAAGGGGCTGCCCTTCACCGTGGGGGCCTGCTCGCCGTAGCCCGCCGCCAGCATGATGAGCTTCAGGGCCGCGCCGTAAGTAATGGTATTCTTCTCTTGAAACGTTCCGTTGCTGTAGCCGGAGATAACATTGGCGCTGGCAAGTTCCGTAACATACTTATAGCACCAGGTGGAGGTGGAGATATCCGTAAACTTCTTCACGCTGTCCACCACGCCGATGGAGACCACACCGGCCCCCAAAGCGGTGCCGCTGCTGCTCAATGCCACATAGGGAATGGAGACAGAACCGGTGAACCCACTGTTGGGAATGAAGCGCAGCTGACCCATGGAATCAGTTCCATTTCCATAGCTGTAAGCGCTGGTGGTATCCGCCGCATAGGAGCCAACGTACAGAACACCGGCAGTGGAGGCAGGCAGCTCCAGCAGCTGGATGCTGCTAAGGCCGAAGCCAGTGGCGGATGCCACCGCGGAATACACAGAGTTTGCCGGGAAGTTCACGGAGGTACCCTTGGTGGTCACGCTGTAAACCTCAGACACCGGAGAAGCCGTCACACTGATCAGAATGGTTGCAGAAACAGCCGTTCCGCTGCTGCTGTATCCGGTAAAGGTGAGGGCTGTGCAGTAATTGCTGCCGCTGGGGATGTAGGTCAGCTCGGAGAGATCATATTCCGATGCAGAGGCGGGACTGTAGGAGAAAATCATACTGCCCGCCATAGAAGCGGTGAGCTGCGTCCGCGTCGCGCCGTACTTGCTGGCATTGTAATAGTTGTAGTATAGACTGCCGGTAGCGGGTACACTGGTCAGCGTCAGATACTGCAAGGACCCGCCGGAGGTGTACTTACGGAAAAGGCGGGCAATGTCATTGGCGTTGATCTGCAGGGCGGTGTTGGGCGTGGTATTGTAGCGGATGTTGCCCACATATCGGGATGTTACCGCAGATGTACCGGTGGTGATGACCAGTGTACCGGTGGTCGACTGATCGCATTTGCTGTTTTTTCCGCCGTAAAGGGTGAAGCTCAGCGTAATACTGCCCGAGAAGGTCCGATCCGCCACAAAGCTCAAATCGTCCAGGCTGTAATCCGCATCTTCGTAGCTGTCATAACCAAATGTGGTTCCGGACAGGCTGGAACGGGTAAAGGCTGTCTCATTCCGCTTGCCGTACCGGGAATAGAGGGTACCGGCATTGTTGAACGCACTGTCAGGCCGGCTGAATTCCACATACTTGAAGCTGCCGGTGCAGTTGCTGCTATCGTAGACCTTTTTAAAGTCATCCTCGTCAAAGGCAACTTCGTCACCGGCCTTCACCGTGTAGGTGACATCGCCCTTGGCCGTGGAGGAACCGGTCTTATCGGTGGTGATGACCAACGTACCGGTGACATTCTGGTTGGTTCGGGTGCCGGTGCCGCCATAAACAGTGAATCTCAGCTCCACGCTGCCGGAGAAGGTCCGATCCGCCACAAAGCTCAGCTCGTCCAGATCGTAGTCACCATAGTCGCTGTCACCGTAGTAGAACTTGTTGCTGCTGAGGCTGGAACGGGTGAAGGCAGTCTCATTCCGCTTGCCATACCGGGAGTAGAGGGTACCGGCATTGTTGAACGCGCTGTCGGGCCGGCTGAATTCCACATACTTGAAGCTGCCGGTGCAGCTGCTGTTCTCATAGATCTTCTCAAAATCGTCATCGTCAAAGGTAACTTCCTCACCGGCTTTCACTGTGTAAGTAATGTCACCCTTGCTGGAGGATGCAGATTTAGAAGATGTGATTTTCAGGGTTCCGCTGACAGAATCATTCTCCTTGCTGCCTCTCCCGCCGTAAGCTGTAAATGCAATCTCAATACTATCGGAAAAAGACTTATCCGCCACAAAGCTCAGTTCGTCCAGATCATAGTCACCATAGTCGCTGTCACCGTAGTAGAACTTGTAATCGTCCAGTTCAGAGCGGGTAAAAGAGGTTGCATTCCGCTTGCCGTACCGGGAATAAACGGTACCGGCATTGCTGTAATCAGAGGAAGGCTTTTCAAATACCACATACTTCAGCGTGCCGGAGCCGCCAGCCTTGTCATAGGCATTAACAAAATCTTCATCGTCAAAGGCAACTTCCTCGCCGGCTTTCACCGTGTAGGTGATGTCACCCTTGGAGGAACCGGAACCGCCGCCGACTTTAATATCCATGGTGCCGTACACATAATTCTTGCCGTCGGCGTCATAGATCTCAAATTTCAGCCGCAGCGTGCCGCTGTCGGCCCGGCGGTTGGCTTCAAATGTCAAGCCATCCAACGCGTAGTCCATATTCTTGGGCACATCGCGGCTGTCATAATAAAACCATGTGTTACGCAGATCGCTTTCACTGAGGCTCACAGTCTTATCATAGTAATTCACAGCGGTCAAGTACCCATAGTCATCCAGATCGCTGTAATCGGTGAATACCACATAGCTGGGATCACCACTATATTCACTTCTGTAAAGGTCGCGGAACTCCCGCTCTTTGAATGATACAGAGTCCCCCTTATCCACTTCATAAGTCAGATCCGCTGAAGATTTTGCGGACACGGCCGGGACCATCGTCATGACCATGACCAGCGTCAGCAGAAAGGCCGGAAGCCGTTTTCTGAAAAACCGTCTCATAAAAAACCTCCTAAATTCAGTTTAGCACCTATGTACACTTCTATAAACCTACCATAGCGGAAAGTCACTTTGCAATCATGAACAAATTGTGAACAAGATGCTACAATCCGGTTAAAATTTATCGCTGCGAACAGCCGGAATTTTTTACACCACAGCGGGCATTTCCTTCTCGTGAAACAATCCTCCAAGCCGGACCCGCTTTTCATGCCGCGCCGCCCTTCCCCAGCCGCGGAAAAGGGGTTTGTATTTTGAGGAAATATCTGCTATAATAAAGGTCAACCTTAGAAAACTTGGCGGCCGGACGCTGCTGCGGGCCGTGTGCCCCGGCGAACACGCCCGGAGAAATTCCGGGCCGCAGCTTGGGACGATAGGAAGTAATGCGATGATCGATCAATATGGCCGGACAATTGATTATCTGCGGCTGTCGGTAACGGACCTTTGCAATTACCGATGCCAATACTGTATGCCGGCGGACGGCGTGGAAAAAGGCCCTCACGGGGCCGTCCTCTCCGTAGAGGAATGCGGCGAGATCGCCCGGGCTGCGGTGAAGCTGGGGATCCGGAAGATCCGTTTGACCGGCGGAGAACCGCTGGTGCGGCGAGGGATTCTGGACATCTGCCGAACGCTGCGGACCATCCCGGAATTGAAGGAGCTTTGCCTCACCACCAACGGCAGCCTGCTGCCGGAATTGGCAAAGCCCCTGCGGGAGGCCGGAGTGGACCGGCTGAACATCAGTCTGGACACCCTGCGGGCGGAGCGATTCCGGGAAATCACCCGCCGGGGAGATCTGGATGACGCCTTTGCGGGCATCCGGGCAGCGGAGGATGCCGGATTTCAGAATTTGAAGCTGGACACCGTGCTGATGGGCGGCGTGAACGATGACGAGATCGAGGATTTTCTGAACCTGACGAAAGAGCACCCCTGGGAGGTGCGGTTCATCGAGCTGATGCCTATGGGGCCCTGTGCGGCATGGCCAAAGGAACGCTTTCTGCCGGTAACTGAGATTCTGAACCGATTCCCGGCGCTGGAAGAAATCGAACCCAATGGCGTGGCCCGGCGGTACCGTCTGCCGGGAGCCATGGGGACTGTGGGGCTGATCACCCCCATGAGCCACGAGTTCTGTGGAGCGTGCCGCCGCATTCGGGTGACGGCGGACGGCAAGCTGAAGGGCTGTCTCCACAGCCGGGAGGAAATCTCCCTCCGGGGACTTCACGGCAGGGAATTGGAGGACGCCATCCTACGGGGCATCCTGCAAAAGCCCAAGGGGCACCACCTGACAGAGCATGCCAGCGACACGCCCCGGACCATGAATGAGATCGGAGGCTGAACCATGGGAGAACTGACCCATTTCAACGAGCAGGGCCGCGCACGGATGGTGGACGTGACGGAGAAAGCCGTGACCCACCGGCGGGCGGTGGCGGCGGGGGAGATCCGCGTATCACCGGAAACTATGGTCCATATCAAAAACGGTACCCTGAAAAAGGGAGACGTGCTGGCGGTGGCCCAGGTGGCGGGCATCCAGGCCGCCAAGCACAACTGGGAACTGATCCCCATGTGCCACCCTCTGCCCTTGACGGGCATCGACATCACGTTTCGCCTGTCTGATGAACCGTGCATGGTGGAAATTCAGGCCGCCGTCACCTGCACCGGCGTCACCGGCGTAGAGATGGAGGCACTGACCGCCGTTTCCGTGGCGGCCCTCACCGTTTACGATATGTGCAAGGCGGTGCAGAAGGATATGGAGATCACCAACATCCGCCTGCTGGAAAAATCCGGCGGCAAGAGCGGAGACTATAAGCGAGAGGACTGATAGAACCATGGCAAAGGTCGTATCCGTCAATATCAGCGAGAAAAAGGGAACACTGAAAAAGCCCGTTCCGGAAATTGAATTGAAACTGCGTCACGGCATCGTGGGGGACGCCCACGCCGGGGACTGGCACCGCCAGATCTCTCTGTTGGCGGAGGAAAGCATCGACACCATGCGGGCCCTGTCGCCTATTCCCCTGGACCCGGGCGTGTTCGCGGAGAATATCAATACAGAGGGCATCGACCTCAAGCACCTGCCGGTGGGCACCCATCTGCGCATCGGAGAGACGGAGGTGGGGGTCACCCAGATCGGCAAGGAATGCCACAACGACTGCGCCATCAAAAAGGCGGTCGGCAAGTGCGTCATGCCCACGGAGGGCATCTTCGCCGTGGTAGTAAAAGAGGGCGTTGTCAGGCCCGGAGACGAAATTGAGGTGCTGAAGTGAAGCTGATCCGAACAGAGGAGGCCGTGGGCCACGTGCTGTGCCATGATATGACCCAGATCATCAAGGACAAGTATAAGGACGCCCGGTTCCGCAAGGGCCACATCGTCACAGAGGACGATATTCCCGTTCTCCTGAGCATGGGCAAGGAGAACCTGTATGTCTGGGAGATGACTCCGGGCATGGTCCACGAAAATGATGCGGCGGAGCGGCTGCTGGCCCTGTGTGGTCAGGAGAACATGGTCCGCAGTGAGACGAAGGAGGGCAAGATCGAGCTGCGAGCCGCCTGCGACGGCCTGTTCCGGGTGGACAGCCAGCGGCTCATCGCCGTCAACTCCCGGGAGGATGTGATGATCGCCACCCGGAAGGGCAATACCGCCGTGAAAAAGGGGGACAAGCTGGCGGGGATGCGGGTCATCCCTCTCATCATCAAGGAGGAAACACTGCAAGCCGCTGAGCAGGCGGCGGGCGCCGGCCCTCTGTTGGAGCTGCTGCCCTATGTGAAGAAAACCGCCGCTATCGTGGCCACCGGCAGTGAGGTGAAGAAGGGTCTGATCCAGGACACCTTCACCCCTGTGGTAAAGGAGAAGCTGGCGGCCTACGGTATCGAGACCATCTCCACCGCCTATTCCGGCGACGGCGTAGAAAATGTGGCCAACGCCATCGGCGAAGCCCGGAAAACCGGCGCGGGCCTGATCCTCTGCACCGGCGGCATGAGCGTGGACCCCGACGACAACACCCCCGGCGGTATCCGGGCGAGCGGCGCCCGCATCGTCACCTACGGCGCGCCTGTGCTGCCCGGCGCCATGTTCCTGCTGGGCTATTTTGAGGACGGCACCCCTATCTGCGGTCTGCCCGGCTGTGTGATGTATGCCGGGGCCACCATTTTCGACCTGGCCCTCCCCCGGATCGCCGCAGGCGTGGAACTGACCCGCGGAGACTTCGCCGTGATGGGCGAGGGCGGGCTGTGCCTTGGCTGCAAGCCCTGTCACTGGCCCAACTGCCCCTTCGGAAAATAAAAGCGAGAGCGCCCAAGCGCGCTCCTGTTTTTCCGAACCGTTCATCTTGATTGAGTATCACGCTTTACTCTGTAAAGTCGAGATAGATTTTTCATCGAATCAGGAAGGAAGAACCAACATGAAAAAGTATTTGTCCCTGCTGCTGGCCCTGTGCCTGACCTTGTCCCTCGCCGCCTGCGGCGGTAAAACCGACACCAGTGCCGACGCCGCTGACGGTTCTCAGACGCAGGACAACGCCCCCACGGAAACCCCCGCCGGTGAGCCGGTGGAGCTGATCGTGTTCGCTGCCGCCTCCATGACGGAGACTATGAACCAGCTCAAGGAAATGTACGAGCAGAACAACCCCAACGTGACCGTTACATATAACTTCGATTCCTCCGGCACCCTGCTCAAGCAGATCAAGGAGGGCGCGGAGTGTGACCTGTTTATCTCCGCCGCTCCCAAGCAGATGAACGCCATGGACGGCAGCCTGATCGGTGATGCCGAGAAGAACCCCGACGGGCTTGACCTCATCGTCACCGACAGCCGTGTAAACCTGCTGGAAAACAAGGTGACGCTCACCGTTCCAGAGGGCAACCCCAAGGGCATCGAGCGCTTTGACCAGTTGGCCGAGCTGCTGAAAGGTGGCGAGGTGCTGCTGGCCATCGGCAACAGCGACGTGCCCGTGGGTCAGTACACCCTGAAGATCTTCAACTACTACGGCATCGACGAGACCGCCGTCGCAAACAAACTAACCTACGGCAACAACGTGAAGGAGGTTGCCTCTCAGGTCAGTGAGGGCGCTGTGGACTGCGGCATCATCTATGCCACCGATGCCCACTCCGCCGGTCTGACGGTGGTGGACAGCGCCACTGCCGAGATGTGCGGTCAGGTCATCTACCCCGCCGCCGTGCTCAAGGGAGACAAGGAGGATGCCGCCCAGGACTTCCTGGCCTATCTCCAGACCGACGCGGCCATGACCGTGTTTGAGTCCGTGGGCTTCTCCGCCGCTTGACCGAGAACTATTTCTGAAAAGGCCGACGATAAATCGCTTGCCCGCCGCTGATACGGCGGCGGGCCGTCGGTCCTCCATCCCTTCCCCCTCAGGAGGTAACTTATGGACCTGTTTCCCCTATGGAACTCGCTGCGTGTTGCGGCTATTTCCACGGTGATCGTCTTTTTCGCCGGGGTTTTCGCGGCGTACTATATCGCCCGCCTGCCCCGGCTGGTGAAGGGCGTTCTGGACGTGGTGCTGACGCTGCCGCTAGTACTGCCCCCCACCGTCATCGGCTACCTGCTGCTGCGCCTGCTGGGACCAAAGCGGATCCTCGGCGCGTGGCTGCTGCGTCATTTCGGTGTAAAGGTGGTGATGACCTGGTGGTCCGCCATCCTTGCCACCGCCGTGGTGATCTTCCCGTTGATGTACCGCACCGCCCGCGGAGCCTTCGAATCCTTTGACGAGACGCTGGACTACTCCGGGCAGACACTGGGCCTTTCCAACGCCTATATCTTCTGGCACATCCGGATGCCCTGCTGCCGACAGGGGATCTTAGCGGGAACGGTGCTGGCCTTCGCCCGGGCCTTGGGCGAATACGGCGCTACCAGCATGATCGCCGGGTACACCCCCGGTAAGACCGCTACCATCTCCACCACGGTCTACCAGCTTTGGCAGACCAGCAATGACGCGCTGGCTATGAAATGGGTAATGGTCAACCTAAGCATCTCCGCCGTGGTGCTGCTGACGGTGAATATGCTGGAACGCCGGGACTTTCTGGTATCCGACGGGAAAAGGAGGGGGACGGCTTGAGCCTGCTTGTGGAAATTGAAAAGCAGCTGGGGAATTTCCATCTGGACGTCCGCTTTCAGGCGGAGACGGAAACGCTGGCCCTGCTGGGGGCCTCCGGCTGCGGCAAGAGCATGACCCTCAAATGCATCGCGGGGATCATGACCCCGGACCGGGGGCGGATCGTGCTGAACGGCCGGGTGCTGTTTGACAGTGAAGCCGGGATCGACCTGCCGCCCCAGCAGCGGCGGGTGGGATACTTATTCCAGAATTACGCCCTGTTCCCCACCATGACGGTGGAGAAAAACATCCTCTGCGGCATCCGCTCCGGCTCCAAGGCGGAAAAAGCCGCCGCACTGTCGGCGACCCTCCACCGCTTTCGGCTGGAGGGTCTGGAAAAGCGGTATCCCGCCCAGCTTTCCGGCGGACAGCAGCAGCGGGTGGCGCTGGCGAGGATTCTCTGCTCCCAGCCGGAGGTCATTTTGCTGGACGAGCCGTTTTCCGCGCTGGACAGCTATCTGAAATGGGACTTGGAGCTGAAGCTGTCCGATTTTCTGGAGAATTTCTCCGGACCGATTTTATGGGTGTCCCATGACCGGGGCGAGGTGTTCCGCAACTGCAAGCGGGTGTGCGTACTGGATCAGGGGGCCTCGCAAGGGACCTTCACCCTGCGGCAGCTGTTTCACGAGCCAGAAACGGAGGCTGCCGCCCGACTCTCCGGGTGCAAGAACATCGTGGAGGCCGTACCGGCAGGCAGCGCCGTGACGCTGCCCGCGTGGGGCCTGACACTGAGTTGCGGCAAGCCGGTCCCGGCGGACATCTGTCAGGCGGGCATCCGGGCAAGACACGTGATGACGGTGCCGGAGGGCACCCCGGACGCCTTCTACTGCACGGTGGAGCGGGTCATTCAGGATGTGTTCACCACCATCGTCCTGCTGCGGCCGGAGGGAGCCGCGTCCGGTGCCCCCCTCCTGCGGATGGAACTGGAACGGGATGATTGGCGGCGGCTGAACCGCCCGGAGGGGCTTTGGATCGCCATCCAGCCAAGGGATATTCTACTGTTGAAATGAGGAGATGATCGTATGTATCGTGCTGCTGTATTGACGGTCAGCGACCGTGTTTCCCGGGGCGAGCGCCCCGACGAGGGTGGTCCGCTGGTGGCAGAGCTGCTGAAAAACGCAGGCTATGAGGTGGTTCGGACCGATGTGGTGCCGGACGAACAGGCGCAGATCGAAGCGGCGCTGCGGCAGATGGCCGACGATGGTGACATTCAACTGCTTGTGACCACCGGCGGCACCGGCTTCGCTCCCCGGGACGTGACCCCGGAGGCCACCCTTGCCGTGTGCGACCGGCTGACTCCCGGCATCCCGGAGGCCATGCGCTATGCCTCCATGCAGATCACCAGCCGTGCCATGCTGTCCCGGGCGCAGGCGGGCATCCGGAAGGGGACCTTGATCCTAAACCTCCCCGGCTCCCCCAAGGCGGCTAAGGAGAATCTGGAGGCGGTGCTGCCCGCCATTGGTCACGGTCTGGAAATGCTCTCCGGCCGCCCCGCCGACTGCGCCAAGCTGACGGACTGAGGGGAATATCTCTGCCAAAACCGGATGCTTCCCCCGCAAGCAAAAAATCGGCTAATCTTTGGTATAGAGAAATTGCAAAAAAAGCTACCGCCTGCAAAATGCAGACGGTAGCTTCATACATATCTCGGCGCTTTTTCGTTGGCAATTGTTGTAAATTTGTGGTAAGTTTATCAGATTGTCAGCGAAAAATCCTTTGTTTTCAAGGCTTTGCGGCGATTGATTAGTACATGCCGCCCATGCCGGGGTCAGCGGGAGCAGCAGGTGCGGGGGGTTCGGGCTTGTCGGCCACCAGGGACTCGGTGGTCAGCACCATGGCGGAGACGGAAGCGGCGTTCTCCAGAGCGGAGCGGGTCACCTTGGCGGGATCGATGATACCGGCGGCGACCATGTCGCAGTACTCCTCCTTGTAAGCGTCGAAGCCGTAGCCCAGCTTGCCGGAATTGCGGACCTTCTCCAGGATCACGGAGCCGTCCAGGCCGGCGTTGGCAGCGATCTGGCGGATAGGAGCTTCCAGAGCCTTGGCGATGATGCGGACACCGGTCTTCTCGTCGCCGTCCACGCTGTCCAGCAGAGCCTCCACAGCGGGGATGACGTTCACGAAGATGGTGCCGCCGCCGGCGACCACGCCTTCCTCCACAGCGGCGCGGGTAGCGTTCAGAGCGTCCTCGATGCGGAGCTTCTTCTCCTTCATCTCGGTCTCGGTAGCAGCGCCCACCTTGATGACAGCCACGCCGCCGGCCATCTTGGCCAGACGCTCCTGCAGCTTCTCCTTATCGTAGTCGCTGGTGGTGTTGGCGATCTGGCTGCGGATCTGAGCCACGCGGTCCTTGATGGCCTGGGCGTCGCCGGCACCGTCCACAATGGTGGTGTTCTCCTTGGTGACCTTCACCTGACGGGCACGGCCCAGCATATCCACGGTAGCGGTCTTCAGCTCCAGGCCAACTTCCTCGCTGATGACGGTGCCGCCGGTCAGAATGGCGATATCCTGCAGCATCTCCTTGCGGCGGTCGCCGAAGCCGGGAGCCTTGACGCACACCACGTTCAGGGTGCCCCGCAGGCGGTTCACGATCAGGGTGTTCAGAGCCTCGCCCTCAACATCCTCAGCCACGATGACCAGCTTCTTGCCGGACTGGACCAGTTGCTCCAAGATGGGCAGGATGTCGGAGATGACGGAGATCTTCTTATCGGTGATGAGGATATAGGCGTCGTCAATGACGGCCTCCATCTTCTCGGTATCGGTGACCATATAGGGGGTGATATAGCCCCGGTCGAACTGCATGCCTTCCACGACCTCGCTGTAGGTCTCGGCGGTCTTGGACTCCTCAATGGTGATGACACCGTCGGCGGAAACCTTCTCCATGGCATCGGCGATCAGCTTGCCGATCTCCTCGTCGCCGCTGGAAACAGCGCCGACACGGGCGATGTCGTTGGAGCCGTCCACCTTCTTGGCCTGCTTCTTGACCTCGGCCACGGCGGCTTCCACAGCCTTGGCCATGCCCTTCTTCACCACAATGGGGTTGGCGCCTGCGGCCAGGTTCTTCAGACCTTCGTGGATCATGGCCTGTGCCAGCAGCGTAGCGGTGGTGGTACCGTCGCCGGCAACATCGTTGGTCTTGGTGGAGACCTCCTTCACCAGCTGTGCGCCCATGTTCTCAAAGGGATCGGGCAGCTCCACTTCCTTGGCGATGCTGACGCCGTCGTTGGTGATGAGGGGAGCGCCGTACTTCTTATCCAGAACAACGTTGCGGCCCTTGGGACCCAGCGTGATCTTTACGGTATCGGCCAGAGCGTCAACGCCGGCCTGCAGAGCCTTGCGGGCTTCATCGCCGCGCATAATGAGCTTAGACATAATTCATACCTCCGAATTTTTCTTAAAGTGGGGGACTGCGTCCCCCCTTTGCCCGTAAAGGGCACGCCGCATCCGTAAAGCAGCAAAGCTGCTAACGGCTGCGCAGTAGATTTCCCCTCGCCAGTTTGTGAACTGGCGACGCCGTCCAGGACGGCTGGGGTCAAGGAATTTTTGCCACGCACATGTCGCGGCAAAAATCAATTCAAGCATTTTGTCAGGACACATGCCCCACCGTTCCTTCATCCCCTTCCGGAGCAAACCAGCGAAGCGTTTGTGCCGGAAAAACGAGGAGCAGTGGAACGAGCGAGCTTTGGCCGCAAGGCCGAAGCGAGGGATGTGCAGCTTGTGACGAGTTACTCGACGATGGCCAAGATATCGTTCTGACGGACAACTACGTACTCCACGTCCTCCAGGGTCACCTTGGTGCCGGCATACTGGCTGGTGATGACCTTATCGCCGGGCTTCACGGTCATGGTGACTTCCTTGCCGTCTACCATGCCGCCGGGGCCCACGGAAATGACCTCAGCCACAGAGGGCTTCTCCTTCGCGGAGCCGGTGAGGATGATGCCGCCCTTGGTGGTCTCCTCGGTCTCTACCATTTTCAGGATCACACGATCAGCTAACGGGGTAAGTTTCATGTTGGGTTCCTCCTTGTATATTTTCATATGATAAACAATTTCAGCGTTAGCACTCAGTCTCCTTGAGTGCTAACGCTGTTATCATAGTACAACTGTCCCGGTTTGTAAAGGGGTAATTTGTAAATAAGTTATGAAGTTTCCATTGGGGAAAATCGTCGGTTCCCGCCCTCACTTGGGACCGGCACCGTAATTGGGATCACAGCCCTTGGGTCCGAAGAAATTCAACCTTTTTTCCGACAAAGTCAGACGCACATCCCGGCTGTGGATGGTCTCCCCGTCCAGACAGGTCACAATGTCATCTTCCGACTGGATGCGGACGTTTTTGGCAGTCACCACCCGGATCACCTCCGGCGGCAGCGAGCGGTAGCGACCAGCGGAATAGGCGCTGAACAGCCCTGCGAACTTCATGCGGCTGATGTTCTTCACCAGCACCGTATGTAAAACGCCATCGTCCATTCGGGCCTCCGGCACCGGCGTGGAGCCGCCGCCGTAATACCGTCCGTTGCACATGGACACCAGAGCAAAGTCATCCTCGATGACCTCGTCATCCAGCGTTACCCGCCAGTGCTGGCCAATGCCCCGGAACAGGAAATTCACCGCCACGGCGGCCAGATAGCTGCCCCGGCCGCTGAGAAAGGGGGAATCCCCCAGCTCATGGACGCTCTCCGCCACCCGGGCGTCAATGCCGCTGCAGGCAATGGTCAGACATTGGCGGCCGTTGCAGTCGATAAGGTCCAGAGGATGGACCTCCCCGTCCCAGAGGTTTTCCGCGTCCGTAAACTTGGCGGCGTCCGGACCGAAGTTTTTCAGAAAATCGTTGCCGGTCCCGATGGGGATGCAGGTCACAGCCGCATTGTCAAAGCCTGCCGCACCGTTGACCACCTCGTTCAGAGTGCCGTCCCCGCCGCAGGCGTAAAGCCGGACCTCCTCCCCGGAGGACACCAGCCGTCGGGCGATCTCCTCCGCGCCGCCGGACCGCTGGGTCAGCAGACATTGGCAAGTCAGGCCATGCTGCCGCAGACGGTCCGCCATTTCATAAATGCGGCCCGTCTGGTCCTTTTTCCCGGCATGGGGGTTAATGATGAAGATATGCTGCACGGGTGACCGCTCCCCTTTCAACCGAAACCGTCAAATTCTGATTACAAATTGTCATTTTTGCCCGCATGATTGCTTTTTGTATAAAATTCTCCGGTCATCTTCCGTACATAAAGGCGTCGCACTTGATCATGTTCCCCACAAAATCTTTGATTTTGCGGGGGCCCCGGATCTTACCTGACCGGTCAGGCAAAGCCCGCCCGGTCCAAGGTTTTGTCTGCGGCAAAACGCTTGCGCGCCGTTGACGCGGCGTCGGCGCGCTGCGCCGTTACGGCATGATCTCCGGTCATCTTCCGTACATGAAGGCGTCGCACTTGATCATGCCGTTGTAGAGCTTGCGCTTTTTGTCGGCGGGTCGGCCGAAGCACCGCTCAAATTCCGTGTGGGAGCTGAGCACCAGCACTCGCCACTTGGGAGGCAGATCCCGGAGGGCTGCGCCGAACATTCGATACAGATCCTCGGCCTCCTTCTTTTCCAGCAGCCGTTCGCCGTAGGGCGGGTTGGTCACCAGCTGACCGTATTCGCTGTCCCGGTGGAATTTTCCCGCATCTGCCACTTCAAAGCGGATGCAGTCCTCCACACCGGCCAGCTCCGCGTTGTGCCGCGCCAGCTCCACAGCGGCGGGGTCAATATCGCCGCCCCAGATGTCATAATGGCCGTGGAATTCCTTATCCATGGCCTCGTCACCGGCCTCCAGCCACAGCTTGGAGTCCATGTTTTTCCACTTCTGAGCGGCGAAGCTGCGGTCCAGGCCGGGGGCCCGGTTCTTGGCAATGAGGGCCGCCTCGATGGGGATGGTGCCGCTGCCGCAGAAGGGGTCGCAGAAGGGATCCTTTCCCCGGTAACGGGAGAGGGTCACCAGCGCTGCCGCCAGCGTTTCCCGCAGGGGCGCACCCATGTTTTTAGCCCGGTAGCCCCGCTTGTAAAGGCCCTCGCCAGAGGTGTCCAGATACAAGGTCGCTACATCCTTGATGATGGAAAACTGGATCTGATACCGGCTGCCGGACTCCGGCAGGGTCTCCACGCCGTACTTCTCCCCCAGCCGCTTAGCAGACGCCTTTTTCACGATGGACTGGCAGGCGGGGACCGAGTGGAGCTGGGAGTTCAGGGAATAGCCCTTTACAGGGAACTCGCCGTCCCGTGGGATATAATTCTCCCAAGGCAGGGCGTAGACCCCCTGAAACAGCGCCTCGAAATCACGGGCCGGGAAGGAGCCAAGCTCCATCAGCACCCGTGCGCCGCAGCGGAGGTTGACGTTCAGTCGGGCAATGTCAGCCAAAGTTCCTTCACAGTGGACCCGGCCGTTTTCCGCCCGGACATTTTTTAAGTCCAAACGGCGCATCTCGTCCGCCACCAGACTTTCCAAACCAAACAGACAGGGAACCGTCAGTGTCATGGTCCATGTCTCCTTTCAACTTTCAAAACGATATGGAATCAGTATAACAGACTGTCCGCCGATCCGCAACCGGAAACCGTGCTCCCACCGCAAATTGGAAGTGGTTTTTCGCCAAAAACTGTGCTATACTGCAAGCAGAAATGGATTTTGCAAAAAAGGAGGGTTCTTTGATGATGAACTGGATCTGGCTGGGGGCTGTGGTGGCCTTCGGCGTTTTGGAGGCCGCTACCGCGGCATTGGTATCCATTTGGTTTGTAGGCGGTGCGGCGGTGGCTCTGCTGGCGTCCTTTTTAGGTGCAGCGCTGTGGCTTCAGATTGCCCTGTTTCTGGCGGTCTCCGTGGGTATTCTGGCGGCGGTCCGGCCCCTGATGAAGCGAGCCAATGCAAAAACCGTCCCTACGAATCTGGACCGGGTCATCGGCTGTACTGCCCGGGTAACAGAGGATATCGACAACGAGGCCGGCACCGGGGCCGTGTATGTAGAGGGCAAGACCTGGACCGCCCGCAGCAGCGACGGCACGGTGCTGCCCATCGGGACCCGCGTGATCGCGGAGAGGATGGAGGGCGTCAAGCTCTATGTGAAGCCGGAGCCGATAAACTCCACGCGGCAGAGATGACCGCTTAACTGAATAAAACCCCCTGCGAGGAAGCGGCTATGCCGTTTCCCGCAGGGGGTTTTTATCTTCTATCTTCGGATGGATGCCCCATCGCGCACTCGGAAGATTTTTGTTTTGATCCGCCCCAGTACAAGAGGTTCCATTCAATTTCGGTTTGACAGGTTCCCTGTAAGCACCCGGCCAAAGCAGATCAGCGTCCCGGCCTCCGCAGCAGGCAAGGTCACATCCCCATCCGCACGGCGGCGATTCAGGGAAAACAAATGTACCGTACCGGAATCGTCCCGGTCATACTGCCGGCAAAGGACCTTGCCGTTCACGCTGAAAATACCCACATCTCCCTCCCGCAGAGGCGTGCGGCTCACATACGCCACCGCGCCGTCCTCCAGATAGGGGGCCATAGCGTCCCCGCTGATGCGGACGGCAAATTCCGCCGTCTGCGGCACTTGCTCTGTGACGGAGATCTCATCAAAATCCTCTCCCGGCACTGCGGAAACACAGCCAACCGCCGCCAGCGTGTGGTACAGGGGGATGATCCTGCCCTCGGGCCGCTCCGCCGGGAGCGGGGACGTCTCCTGTCGGCAGGCCCACAGCGCTTCGGTCACAGACTGCACCGTTTCACGTCCCAATGGGGAAAGTTCCCTGAATTTCCGCAGCAAAGTCTGTTCTTCTGAACTCAGCGCCTGTCCGCCTCCCCGGAAGCTGTCCCGAAACAGTTGATTGGGATCTGTCTCCAAGCTGTCAAACAGCCGCAGCATCACATCTTCCTTTGGAAAGCTCAGACCGTTTTCATAGTTGCTCACTGCCGAGGGGGACACTCCCAGCCGCCCCGCCAGTTCCCCACGGGACAGCTTCAGCTCCCCACGCCGGAATTTAATTCGTTCGCCAAAACTCATGGAAAAAACTCCTTTCGTTCTGTTCCTCGACAACTCTCGACACAGGTGTCTTAATCATAGCGAAAAAAAGTGTTGCTGTCAATCCATTTTAACAAGTTTCTTGTAAAATTATTCTTGACTTAACAAAATTCTTGTGATAATGTTACCTCGTTGACAGGGAACTTGTCCTGACGATCCATAAAAAATACGTGCAAAGGAGGGCAGCAGCCAAACAAAACCGAAAGCCGTTCCACGTAAGTCACCCAGTTCCGCTTTCTCCAGTCCACCTGCTGAAACCGTGTGGCGAATACTGTGGGCAGAAAAAAATCGAACGCAGGCAAAGTCTGCGTTCGATTGGTGGGGGAAGGTGGATTCGAACCACCGAAGTCAGTGACAACAGATTTACAGTCTGCCCCATTTGGCCGCTCTGGAATTCCCCCATATGAAATTGTGGAGCTGGTGGACGGATTCGAACCCCCGACCTGCTGATTACAAATCAGCTGCTCTACCAGCTGAGCTACACCAGCAGTTCCCAACAGCAAGGATTATCTTAGCAGAACATAACCGATTTGTCAACAACTTTTTTCATTTTCATATTTATTTTTAGGAGGGATCTGATTGCGCACGAAAAAACGCTCCGTTTCCGCCGTGGTACGCTGCTCCATTTGTGGGCGGGAAATCGCGTCAGGAGAGGAATACTGGGTCTGCACCGACTGTCTACCTGACCTGGCCCGGCAGGAGCTCCTGCCCTGCCGGGTGCTCCGGGGAAAGGAGGACAGACTATGACACTGTTGGAAATGTCTGTTGTTTACGCGGAACACGCCGCCGTGATCCGAAGTCGGATCGTGGAGCTTCGCGGTCTGACCCGGCAGGAAACGGACCCGGAAGCCGTCCAGGCCCTCAAACGCCGGGTGGCGGCGCTGCTGCCCTTATGGCAGGAGGCCCGGGATCTGGCCAGACTCACCGCTCATTATTACGACTATGATAAGGAGGCTCACCGATGAATCAGATCAGTCTGGACGCCAAGGGCGGTCAATTTCTGGCAGATCTGGCCAACTGGCAGCGGGAAAGCGCCCCGGATAACTCTGCGGACCTGGAGCGGCTGCGCCGGAATCTGCGCTTTGCCCGCCAGCAGGTGCTCACGAAGCGGCAGCAGCAGATGCTGGAGCTTTACTACGATCAGGGACTCACCATGGGGCAGATCGCCGCCAAGCTCCATCTGAACCGCTCCACCGTCTGCCGCACACTTCAGCGGGCCAGAGAACGGCTTTATGCGTGTCTGCGTTATACCTTATAAGGACAGTTCAGTTAATCTTATAGGCGGTCCGTCTTGCGGTCCGGGAGAAAAGCCCGTATAATAGGGGCAGAATCGTTGATTTTACATCATACGCGTCTGCCCATGCCTATAAATTTTGGTGAAGAACGCACTTTTTCAAGCGGTCCATGCCATGGGCCCTCTATTCCCCACAGGAAGGCGCCCGGATCTGCGGCAGCTTTCTGAAATTCAGTCCGAAAAGGAGACAGCAATGGATATGAAACCGATCATTGTCATGGCCGGAACACCGGTAGATACCCAGATGGGCATGGACTGCCTCAGCACACAGGGATTGCCCGGCGTCTTTTGCCCGATATCAGAGGACCCCAACCAGCAGACGGCTTTTCAGATCTCTTCCACGGAGGAAAAGATCGACACCGTAGTCTCCCTTCTGTGCGCGGCGCAGCGGGAGCATAGCTGTGAAAAAGCCTTCATTTACTGCAATTCCCTTTCCGGCGCGCTGGATTTCCAGTTTGTTGCCCGGGAAACCGGCTTGAAGATCGTCACGCCGTTGGACGTTTACCGGCTGCTGGCGCCCAAATATCACTCTCTGGCCGTGATCGCCGCCAACGCTCAGGGCACCGCCGGAATCGAGCGAACCCTGCTCAGTGCCAACCCGGACCTGGCCCTGCGCTCTACCGGACTTCTGCCTGTGGTGTTGGGGATCGAGGCCGGAGAGGACCCCGATACGCTGGTGAAACAGAACCGTCTGCCGGAGCTTGTGAACTGGTATCAGGCGTTGGGTGCAGAAGCGCTGGTGCTTGGCTGCACCCACTTCCCCTATTTCAAAGAGGCTCTCCTCCGACAGATCACCCTGCCGGTCATCGACCCCGCAGAGGAAATGCTCCGCCTGCTGAATACCTGAATGAAGAAAACACCCCGTCAGCCGCATTGCGGCTGACGGGGTCAGCGTGTCAAAAAAAGTCTTTTCGCCTCGCTGAGCAAGTTTTCAGAACTTTATAAAGTTCTGAAAACTAAGGATTTCAATAGCGCAGGGAAATAGGCGAAGCGCCGCCGGTGGCGGATCAAGCGAGCCTGTTTCGAGGAAGGCTCCCAAACAGCGGATACGCAGTATCCGCTGTTTGGTCTGAGCCGACGGTGTATCCTTTCTTGGGTTTCCCGCGCACACCCTTCACCCGCAAGGGGTATGCAGCATCCGTAAAGCGGCGGAGCCGCTAACGGCTGCCCTACCTTACCGTCGCGGAGAATTTACCACTTTATCGACAGTCTCACCCCGTCAGCCGCAATGCGGCTGACGGGATTCACTTTACTTTCAGCAGGGGTTGCTGAACAGCTCCCGGCAATGCTCCGCCAGCAGCGCCGCCGTCCGTTCAATCCCCAACCGTGCGCTGTTGATGCAGATGTCGTAATTCTCCGGCAGGCCCCAGGGGCGGCCGGTATAATGCGTATAATACTTCTCCCGCTGGGCGTCGGTCTTTTCCACCAGTGCCCGGGCGGCCTTTTCGTCCAGATTTTCCAGTTCCATCCGGTGATGGACCCGCCACTCAAAGGGAGCGCAGATAAACAGGCTCAGGCAATCCACATCCTGCCCCGTCAGCACAAGATCCGCGCAGCGGCCCACGATGATGCAGTCCTCCTTCTCAGCCAGTTCCCGGATGATCTCGCTCTGCATCTGAAAGAGCACATCCTCCGCCGACTGCCCCTGCTTGACCTTGGGGCCGCCCTGATAGAAGGCCTTGAACAGCCAGGGGTTGCCGGCCTTTTCATCCTTATCGGCGAACAGTTCCTCCCCTACCTCGGCCCGCTCCGCCGCCAGCTTCAGCAGTTCCCGGTCATAGTAGGCAAACCCCAGAGACTCACTGAGCTTCCGTCCGATCTCGCGGCCGCCGCTGCCAAACTGTCGGCCCAATGCGATCACATGCTTTTTCATAGGAACACACCCTCCTCGTTTTCTATGCGTATACAGCGGCAGAAGCCTTCAGCCGAAGGGCCACGCCGCGAATATAGTCCTGAAACATCATATCGATCCGCCGGGTCAGCTCCTCCGGTGTCTGGGTCAACTCTCCCCGGAGCCAGCTCTCCACCGCCCCTGCCATCATAATGGTCACCAGGCAGATCACCACTTCCACCTCCGGCGAATGGGCTGGCAGGCCATTTTCCACCGCCGTCTGCCGGACGGCCCGGTCCACGATGCTGCTGACATCCGCCTCCAGCAGCTGTTTCAAAGATTCCTTGCCCAGAGAGTCCAGCGCGCAGAGGCAGACCGCCCGATTCTGATTGATATATTGGAACAGATGCAGAAAGCCGTTCTGCCAAGGGAACACGCCCTGTTGCTGCTGCAAAAGCTCCAGCGCTTCCTTTTCAAAAGTCCAGCGCAGCAGATCGTAAATATCCGTGAAGTAATAATAGAAATGCTGCCGCCGCATCCCGCAGGTATCCATGATCTCCGCTACAGTGATCCGCTCCAGCGGTTTCTGGATCATGAGCTGCTTCAGCACACCGCTGATGGCCTGACAAGTGATCTCGGAGGTTTTATACCTTTTTCCCATCTTACAGCCCCATTCCGTTAAGTTCTGTTAAGAGTATAGCACAGGTCAAGGGGGCTGTCATTGTTCATTTACAGGCGGTTTGCATAGATTTTAAAAGTTTTTTCAGGCTCCGTCCAGTCAAAAACTGGAAAATCGCAGAATTCTGACAAATGACCAAATTTGACTGTTGCAATTCCAAATGTCCGCGGATATGATACAAGTGATTTCATGTGAATGTGCTGTTGAAACGCGCCATAGAAAGGGGACTCCCATGAGCGACCAGCCGAAAAAAAGCAATTTTTTTGAAAAATTAGCCACGTTTATCGTGGATAAACGAAACCTGATCTTTTTTCTGTACGCCATTGCCATCATCGCCAGCCTGATCACCCAGAGCTGGGTAAAGGTCTGCGACGATCTGACCCAATATCTGCCGGAGACCACGGAGACCCGCCGGGGCCTGACGCTGATGGAGGATGAGATGAAGACCTATGGCACCGCCCGGATCATCGTGTCTCATGTGACGTATGAGATCGCACGGGATCTGGCGGATCAGATCGAAGATCTGAACAACATCTCCTCCGTGGACTTCTGGGACGCGGACAAAACGGCGGATGACACCACCCTGCCCTCCGCTGCCAACAAGACCTATGAGGATTACATGCAGGGCGCCGACGCCCTCATCACCGTCACCTTCCGGGGTGAAAACGACGACCAGTCTGCCAAGGACGGTCTGGCCGCCGTGAAGGAACTGCTGGCCCCCTATGACACTTACATCTCTACCGATGTGGGCTACTCCAAATCCGAAACATTGAATGAGGAAATGGGCATTATCTTAGTGGTGGCCGCACTGGTCATCGTGCTGGTGCTGCTGCTGACCTCCCGTTCCTACGCCGAGGTGCCGGTGCTGTTGCTGACCTTTGTGGCGGCGGCGCTGCTGAACAAGGGCACCAACTTTATCTTCGGCGAGATCTCCTTCGTGTCCGACTCCGTGACGGTGGTGCTCCAGCTTGCGCTGGCCATCGACTACTCCATCATCCTGCTTCACCGCTTTCTGGAAGAGCGGGAACACGCCCCGGATGACCGGACGGCCTGCATCATCGCTGTCAGCGCCGCCATTCCCTCTATCTCCGCCAGCAGCCTGACCACCATTTCCGGTCTGGCCGCCATGATGTTCATGCAGTTCCGCATCGGCTTTGACCTGGGTCTGGTGCTCATCAAGGCCATCCTGCTGAGTATGCTGGCCGTGTTCACCCTGATGCCCGGACTGCTGATGCTCTTCTCCAAGGCGATGGAGCGGACCCGCCACAAGAACTTCATCCCCCAGATCGACCGCTGGGGCAAGCTGGTCTATGCCCTGCGTCATGTGGGCGTTCCCGTATTCATCGTGTGCGTGGTGGGAGGCTTCTTCCTCTCCAACCAGTGCCCCTATGTGTATGGCGACAACGCCGTCATGACCGTCCGCCGCAATGAGCATCAGGCAGCGACGGACCGGGTGGAAAAGGAATTCGGCACCCAGAATATCATGGCACTGGTGGTCCCCAAGGGGGACACCGCCAGTGAAAAGGCTGTTTTGAAGGAGCTGAGCGGACTGGATGAGGTGGATTATGCCATGGGTCTTTCCAATGTGGAGGCCAAGCCCGGCTACTTCCTCACCGACAAGCTGACGCCCCGGCAGTTCTCGGAGATGATGGGTCTTTCCTACGAGGAAGCCTGCATCCTCTACGCCGCCTATACAGCGGATCAGGAGGATAACTACGGCCCCATCGTGGGCGGCATCGACAGCTATACCGTATCCGCCATGGATATGATCCTCTTTATCTATCAGGAGAAGGAAAAGGGCTATGTGACGCTGGATGACGAGGATGAGCGGGAGATCAATGACGCCTATACGCAGATCACCGACGCCCAGACCCAGATGCTGGGCCCCAACTACACCCGCATGGTCATGAACCTGAATCTGCCGGAGGAGGGGACCGACACCTTCGCCTTCCTGAAAACCGTTCACAGCATCGTGGAGAAATACTACGATGCCGACGATGTGTACTTAGTAGGCAACTCCACCAGCGACTATGACCAGTCCGTTTCCTTCGCCAGAGACAATGTGATGATCAGCGTCCTGTCCGTGGTATTCGTGGTTCTGGTGCTGGTGTTCACCTTTATGTCCGTGGGCCTGCCCATTCTGCTGATCTTGGTCATTCAGGGCAGTATCTGGATCAACTTCACCTTCCCCACGGTGCTGCACACCAACATCTTCTTCATGAGCTATCTGATCGTTACCTCCATCCAGATGGGCGCGAATATCGACTACGCCATCGTCATTTCCACCTGGTATTCCGACCTCAAGACCCGGATGAGCCCCAGAGAGGCCCTGATCAAGGCGCTGGACCTGTCCTTTCCCACGGTACTGACCTCCGGCTCCATCCTGTCCGCCGCGGGCTTCCTCATCGGGCAGATCACCACGGAGCCGTCCATTGTCGGCATCGGCCAGTGCCTTAGCCGGGGCACGCTGATTTCCATGTTCCTGGTCATGTTTGTCCTGCCTCAGATCCTGGTACTGGGCGACCGGATCGTGGAAAAGACCAGCTTCCAGGTAAAGCTCCCCGCAACGCCCATCGCCTCTCAGCGTCTCTCCGGCACCACCTTTGTCAATGGCCGTGTCCGGGGCCGGATCTCCGGCTTTGTGGACGCGGAGATCCACGGCGTAGTCAAGGGCGATATTTCCGCCATCATGTCCTCCGGCAGCTATGATCTGCCGGAAGGCAGCGGCCAACCGCCCGAAGCAGGGGCGTCACCGGAGGATACACCGAACACGCCGCCTGCGGATTCTGTCACCGGAAAGGAGGGGGACGCCCAATGAAACGCATTCAAAAATGGTCCGCCCTTCTCATGGCTGTGACCCTGCTGTTTACCCTGGCCGCTCCCGCTGCGCTGGCGGCTGAGAGCACCGTTACCATCAAAACCACCGAGGATTTGGCCGAATTGTCCCGGAACTGCACGCTGGATACCTGGTCCCAGGGCAAGACCGTGATCCTGGAGAACGATCTTGACCTCCACAGTATTGACTTCACTCCGATTCCCACCTTCAGCGGCACATTCCAAGGTAACGGACACACCATCTCCGGCCTGACCCTTACCGGCAGCGGCAACGTCCGGGGCTTGTTCCGCTACATTCAAAACGGCGCCACCGTTCAGGATCTGACGGTGACGGGCACCATCCACCCCAACGGGCATCAGGATGATCTGGGCCTGCTGGCCGGCAGCAACGCCGGGCGGATCTTGAACTGCATCGCCTCCGGCACCGTCATGGGTGATAATCGCATCGGCGGTCTGGTAGGTATCAATGAAACCGGCGGCGAGCTGGTGGGCTGTGCCTTCTCCGGCAGCGTTACCGGCAAGCATTCCACCGCCGGCGTGGTGGGCGAAAACTGCGGGACCCTGACCCGCTGTTCCAACAGTGGCAGCATCAACACCCAGGACTTAGAGGATGCCCCCAAGACGGACTACACAAATCTGGCCCAGCTGAACTCCATGGAAAACGTCCCGGCTTATACGGACGTCGGCGGTGTGGCAGGCTATTCCAAGGGCACCATCCAGAGCTGCTCCAACAGCGGCTCCGTGGGCTATGACCAGATCGGCTACAACATCGGCGGCATTGCTGGTCGCAGCACCGGCTGGCTGGATGGCTGTGTCAACACCGGCACCGTCAGCGGACGGAAGGACGTGGGCGGCATCGTGGGCCAGCTGGAGCCGGAGGTCTTGCAGACCTTCAGCGAGGATTTCCTCGACAAGCTGTTGGCCCAGCTGGATACGCTTCAGGATATCATGGATCGTACCGCCAACCACGCTGACAGCATTTCCGACTCCGTCCACGCCCAGATGAGCGATCTCACCGGCAAGGTCCGGGACACCAAGGACATCGCCAAGGAACTGACCGATGCCATGACGGACTGGGCCAACGGCAACATTGACGAAATCAATGAACTTTCCGCTCGGATCTCTCAGGCGCTGGACGATCTGGCAGACATTCTGGATGACACAGGCAGTGCACTGGACGCATTGGACGCTCTGCTGGATACGCTGGAAAAAGTTCGGAAGGATCTGACCGGCGGCAATGACGCGGCAGAGGATTTTCAGAAAGCCCTTACCAATCTGCGGGATGCCCGGGACGCTGCCCGGGAGACCCATAAGGCAGTCACATCAGCAGCAAAAGATGTTCTGGATGCCATCATCAGCGGTAAGGATCCTCAGGAAGCTCTGGATCATCTGAAAGACGTACTGGGGAACTACAGCACCGCCCTCCGGTTGGTCGGCACCGCTCTGGAGCAGATGCGGCAGGCGCTGAATGCTCTGCCCGCAGATATTTCCCGGCTGAAAAAAGCGCTGGAGGATTTGGGGGATGTGGAGAACGCTGCCCACAAGGCCCTGAACCGACTGGATCAGGTGGTCCGCGGTCTGGAAGAACTGACACGGAAGCAGGCTGACAAGCCTGAAATCAAAATAGATCCCATCGGATCTGATCTTACGGAAAAAGGCAGCCAGCTTCAAAACGCCATGGACGCCCTTCTGGACAGCGGTGAAGCTCTGAACCAACTGCTCAGTGACTCTGCCGACACCCTCATCGCCGATCTAAAAGCGGTCAACAACCAGTTCCGCTCCATTACGAATCTGATCCGCAGCGAAAAAAGCGACTGGAATCAGGATCAAAGCAAGAGTAAGGAAGATCAGATCCGGGATCATTTCCAGGACCTGTCCGATTCCTGCACCCCCGCCAAACAGCATGACGGCCGGATCTCCGCCTCCGAAAACAAAGGCGAGATCACCGGCAGCACAAATTTAGGCGGCATTGTGGGTTCCGTGGGAATTGAGATTGACTTCGATCCTGACGGCGATACGACCAAAGTCGGCAACTATTCTTTGGATTTCCACTACCAGACCCGCGCCCTTCTGACCGGCTGCACCAACAGCGGTACCATCACCGGTCGGAATGACTATGCCGGCGGCATCGTGGGACAGGCGTATATCGGTCAGCTCACCGATTGCCAGAGCTACGGCGCCGTCTCCACCGACGGCAGTTATGTCGGCGGCATCGCGGGCCGCTCCGACAGCAGCATCCGCCTGAGCTGGGCCAAATGCGCCCTTTCCGGCGAGGATTATGTGGGCGGCATCGCCGGTTATGGCAAAACGCTCTCCGACTGCCGCAGTCTCGTCACCGTGGACGGCGGCGCGTACACCGGTGCTATCGCGGGAGATGTGGACGAGGACGGCTCCGTGACCGGCTGCCTGTTCACCCACGAAACGCTGGGCGCCATCGACGGCATCAGCTACGCCGGGAAGGCAGAGCCCGCCGCCTTCGACGTTCTCTGCGCAGGAGACACTGTTCCCAAGACCTTCTCCCAGATGGAACTGACCTTCCGGGCGGACGGCAAGGAGGTAGCGGTAGTCCCCTTCCAGTACGGACGGGGGATCGACAGCCTGCCGGAGATCCCGGCGAAAAAGGGTTTCTCCGCTGTCTGGCCTGATCTGGACTATACCCATCTCACCGCCAGTCAGACACTGGATGCCGTCTACACACCTTACACCTCCTCTCTGACGGATGACACCCAGACCCTTCCCCAGATCCTGGTGGATGGCAGCTTCAGCAGCCGGGCCACCGTCAGCCACACTTCGGAACCTGTCTCCTGGACAGATGCGAAGGGCTCTGCCCGCACCGGCACCGCCGTTACCGTCACGGTGGACGATCCGGATATGACCGCTATCTCCTACACGGTCCACTACCGGCTCCCGGAGGACGGCAAGCGCTATGACCTCTGGGTCAAGACGGAAAGCGGCTGGGAAAAGCAGGACAGCACCGTGGACGGCAGCTATCTGCTGTTCACCTCCGACCGGGAAACCGTCACCTTCTGTGTGCAGGAGCGGACCGCCAGTCCTTTGCTGTGGGTCTTGCTGGCAGTTCTGATCCTTTTGGCTCTAATGCTGGTGGTGATCCGGATCCGCAAAAAGCGGGGCCGCCAAACCATACGGAGCCGCCTGCGGAAGGCCCGTCAGAAAAAATCGTAAATATCATAAGCAAGAAAAACCGGACTGTGCGGCGCGCAGTCCGGTTTTTCTCGTCTCCCTCTCATAGATCCCGCCAAATGGGGCATACTGTTCACATGACTTTCAGCTGGGAGGCATGGTATGAACAGCAAACGGATCGGCAGGCGAACAGTTGCGCTCCAGACACCGCCCTCAGTCCTCTCCTTTGCCAACATCGGCGGACGGATGGAGGGCCAGGGACCTTTGGCCAAATATTTCGACGAGCTGTGCGACGATTCCTTTTTCGGCGAAAAAACGTGGGAAAAGGCGGAGGCCACCATGCAGCGTCGGGTTTTACGGCGAGCGCTGGAGCAGGCGGGGCTGAAGCCGGGCGATGTGGACTATGTACTGGCGGGGGACCTGTTGAACCAATGTATCGGCTCCTCCTTCGGTCTGCGGGAACTGGGCATCCCCTTTTTCGGCCTGTACGGGGCCTGTTCCACCATGGGAGAGGCACTGGCGTTGGCGTCGCTGCTCATTGACGGCGGCTTTGCGGAAACCGTCGCCGCCCAAGCAAGCTCCCACTTCTGCACCGCCGAGCGGCAGTACCGGATGCCAGTCCCCTATGGCAGCCAGCGCTCCCCTACCGCCCAGTGGACCGCCACCGCCGCCGGCTGCACCCTTCTCTCCGCCCAAGGGCCGGGGCCTTATATCACTCACGTCACCTGCGGGAAAATTGTGGATCAGGGTATCACCGATCCCAACAACATGGGGGCTGCCATGGCCCCCGCCGCCTATGACACCCTCCGGGCCTACTTTGCCGACACGCACACCGGCCCAGCGGATTATGATGCCATTTTCACCGGGGACTTAGGAGAGCTGGGTCACGAGATCGTAATGGACCTGTTTCGGCAAGACGGCGTGGACATGACCCGAAACTATGAGGACTGCGGCATGCTCCTCTATAACCGGGACCGACAGGATATGCACGCTGGCGGTTCCGGCTGCGGCTGCTCCGCGGCGGTATTCAACGGCTATCTTCTCACCGGCTTGAAACAGGGCCGCTGGCGGCGCATCCTGTTCGCCCCCACCGGGGCGCTGCTATCTCCCACCTCCAGTTTTCAGGGGGAGTCTATTCCCGGCATCTGCCATCTGGTGTGCGTCAGCACGGAAAGGTAGGGCGTATGGCATATCTTAACGCATTTCTCTGCGGCGGACTTCTCTGCGCCGTGGGTCAAATTCTGATCGACCGCACCCGGCTGACCCCCGCCCGTATTCTGACGGGCTATGTGGTCGCCGGCGTGTTCCTCAGTGCCGTGGGTCTGTATCAGCCATTGGCAGATTGGGGCGGAGCCGGGGCCACGGTGCCCCTGACGGGCTTTGGCCACGCGCTGGCCAAGGGCGTTGAAAAGGCGGTGGCGGAGCAGGGCTGGCTGGGTGTCCTCACTGGTGGTCTGTCTGCCACAGCAGGCGGCATCACCACAGCGGTAGTCTCCGCCGTGGTGATAGCCCTGATCTTCAAGCCGGGAGACAAGCGATAAGAAAACCGGGAGTGGCATAGCCACTCCCGGTTTTTCCCGCATTGTCCGCAAATTGTCACCGAATTGTTCTTCTTTTTCTGTCAAAAAACTGATATAATGAGACTTACATCTACGATTCGACAGAAAGGATCTGGTTTCTATGCGGCGTATCACCACGCTTTTCTTAGCTCTTTTACTGACCCTCTCCCTCACCGCCTGCGGCGGCACGGCCCAGCCGAACCCTCCCGCCCAGACCGGCGATGACGCTTCTCAGACGGAGACCCCCGACACCGCCCCGGAGCCTGCCGAGGAGCCGGAGGAACCCCAGCAGGAGCCATACGTCATCTCCTCCCCCACCGTTGACCGGGGCACCGTGGACGGCGTGACCTATGTACCGTGGGACGGCGTGGTGGAGCATCTGTTTTTCCACCCCATCGTGGCCTACCCGGAGCTGGCCTTTGACGGCGACAGTCAGGCCGACGGCATCGATGACTGGATGGTCACAGTGGACGAATATGACAAAATTCTCCAAAGCGTATATGACCGGGGCTATGTGCTGGTGGACATCAATGACGTATGGAGCGAAAGCACCGACGCCAACGGCCAGCCGGTAATGATCCGGAACACCCTCTACATCCCGGAGGGCAAAAAGCCCCTGATCTTCTCCTATGATGACGTAAACTACTATGACTATATGCTCAAGGACGGCTTTACCTACAAGCTGATCCTGGGAGAGGACTGTCTCATCTGGAGCTATGGGCTAGACCCTCAGGGCAACGAGGTCATCTCTCAGGATCTGGACGCCGTGACTATTCTGGACAAGTTTGTCCGGGAGCACCCCGACTTTTCCCCCTTCGGTGCCAAGGGCAGCCTCAGCCTCACCGGCTATCAGGGGATCTTAGGCTACCGCACCAACACGGACACCAAGGTCTGGAATGATGAATTGGAGGCCAACCGTCTGAAGGAATGTGAGGCAGTGAAGCCCATCATCGCGGAACTGAAGCGCACCGGCTGGACCTTCGGCAGTCACACCTGGGGCCACATCAATCTCTCGTCCTCCTCTTTGGAGCGGGTGAAGGCGGACACCAAGCGCTGGATGGACGAGGTGGGCAGTCTGATCGGTCCCACCCCCATTCTCTATTATCCCCACGGTGCCCGGCCCGACGGGGATGATGTCCAGAGCACCGGCCCCATTTTCAAGTATTTGCAGGAGCAGGGCTTCCGGGTGTTCGCCTCCGTGGGCATCAGCTCCTACTCCAAAATCAAAACTGACATCTGCGCGGTGATCTGTGACCGGCTCCACCCGGATGGCACCACCCTCCGGGGCAGCGACAAGGTCATCGGCTGGTACAGCCAGTTCTACGATGCCAGAGACATCATTGACTTGGACGTGCGCCCCAACCGGGGCGTGAAGTGGACGCCGAAATCCGCGTCCTGACCGCGAAAAGGAGGCTTTATCCATGAGTCTTGACGAATTGAAGGCCGCAGCCGTGACCATGCTGGACCGGGCCTATTGTCCCTACTCCCATTTCCCCGTGGGCGCCGCCGTGGAATGTACCGACGGCACGGTTTTCACCGGCTGCAACATTGAAAACGCCGTTTACCCCGTAGGCACCTGTGCCGAGCGCACCGCCATGGGGAAGGCCATCAGCGAAGGCCACCGGGACTTCGTCCGCATCGTCATCGCCGGACGCAGCGAGGACTATTGCTACCCCTGCGGCATGTGCCGCCAGTTTATGAAGGAGTTCGCCCCGGAGATGCAGGTCATCTGTCTCAACGGCAAGGGGGAAGCCAAAGAGCTGACCCTCCGGGAGCTGCTGCCCTACGGCTTTGACAGTACTTTCCTTCCGGGTGAGCAGTAATTCTTCGTAAAAACAATTTTAAACGAGGACAATAAAAGCAGGGCGCTGTGCGATGCACAGCGCCCTGCTTTTTCTGAATTTTTCAAACCGTGAGCTGATCAGCCCTGATTGCCGAAGTAGTAGTTGAAGATATCCCACGGATTACTGTAATAGCCATTGCCGCCGTTATAGGAGCCGTTGTTGGAATTGCTGTTATTGTTCTGGCTCTGCTGGGACTGGCTGTTGTTGTCCGTGGCCTGATCCGCAGGCACGGCGCCCCACGTCACGGAGACCTCCTGCTGCTGGCCGCCCCGGTAGATGGTGAAGGTGGATTCGTCACCGGCGGAATACTTCTTCTTCAGGGCCACCAGTTCCTGATAGGAGTCCACATCCGTACCGTCGATCTTCATAATGACGTCGCCCATCTTCAACCCGGCCTTGTCAGCGGCGCTACCCTCCTCCACGGAGTAGATGAACACGCCCTTGGTCACATCGTAGCGGTACTGAGCGGCCATCTGCTCATTCATGGTGCCAGGGGTGATGCCAAGATATGCCTTGTTGCTGACATAGCCGTTGGTCATGATATCCTGGATCATCGCCGCCACATCGTTGATGGGGATGGCAAAGCCCAGACCCTCCACGCTCTGGCTGGCGTAGCTGGAATACTTGGCGGACACGATACCCACCACTTCGCCGTACTCGTTGAACAGCGGGCCGCCGGAGTTGCCGGGGTTGATGGCGGCGGTGACCTGGATCATGTTGAAGGGGGTGCCGTCCACGTCAATGGCCCGGTTCACGGAGGAAGCGATACCCTCGCTCATGGAGAAAGTCAGCTCACCCAGCGGGTTGCCGATGGCCAGCACGTGATCGCCCACGTTCAGGCTGTCGCTGTTGCCGAGAGTCACGTTGGGCAGATCGGTGGCCTCGATCTTGATGACGGCAATATCGTAGTCCTCGTCGCCGCCGATATACTGGGCGTCATAGCTGTCGCCATTATACAGCGTGACCTTCACGGTGTCCGCGTCGCCTACCACATGGTAGTTGGTCACGATGTAGCCGTCCGGCGTCAGGATGAAGCCGGAACCAGCCCCGGCAGTCTGTGTGGTCTGGCCGAAGAAATTGGGGTCAGAGGTAGCTGTGATGTTGATGGACACCACGCTGTTGACGTTGGCGGCGTACAGCTCCGCGTCCGTCATGGGATTCTTGCCGTCCACGGTTTTCAGCTGGATCTCCGTAGGCTTGCGGTTGGAGACGTTCACCTCCGTGGTGTCGCTGTTGGAACTGTTGCTTACCAGATAAGCGGTGCCGCCGCCTACCAGACCGCCCAGCAGAGCGCACACCAGCGCCAGAGAGGCGATCTTCAGGCCCAGACGGTTCTTGCCGTTCTTGTGGGGCGTCTGCCCGCCCTGAGGCTGGGACTGATACACCGGCTGGGAATTCTGAGTCTGCTGCTCCTGCTGCTGACGGTAGCTGTTGAGCTGCTCGTCCACGGTGGGCTGCTTGGCGTCATAGTGCTGGCCCGGCTCTGTGCCGTCCTTGCGATAGGTGTAGTGATACAGATTCTGTTCATCGTTATACATAAGTCAAACCTCCTTGAAAAGCGGGCGCTGATCTGCGTTCCGCCGGGAACTTCCTTAACTTTGATTGTAGTATAGGGCCGAAAACTTAAAACTGTCTGAAAAAAATTTTAAGCAAATGTGAACCTTATACATTTTTCTTTTTCCGTCCCTGTGGTACAATACAGCTATCAAAACAGGAGGTGCCGCCATGCTGCGCATCGAAAATCTGAAACTTTCCCCCGGCGGCGGTCCTTCCGCCCTGCGCAATGCCATTCTTCACATTTTACGGATCCCCGAAAAGGACCTGTTGGCGCTGCACATTCTCCGCCGCAGCATCGACGCCCGGGAGGGCGTCCGCATGGTCTACACCGTGGAGGTCGAGGCGGCGGACGAAGCTGCCGTGCTCCGTCGCTGCCGGGACAAGCACGTTTCCAAGGCAGCCCCCCGGCCCGTCTATCAGCTCCCGGAGCCTGTGACCCCGCCGGAAGTACCGCCGGTGGTGGTGGGTGCGGGGCCTGCGGGCCTGTTTGCCGCGCTGGTACTGGCACGAGCAGGCGCACGGCCCATTCTGTTGGAGCGGGGCCGCCGCGTGGAGGACCGCACTGCCGATGTGGAGCGCTTCTGGTCCACCGGAGAGCTGGACCTCACCAGCAACGTTCAGTTCGGAGAGGGCGGCGCCGGGGCCTTTTCCGACGGCAAGCTCAACACCGGCACTAAGGACCTCCGGCACCGTTTTATTCTGGAGGAGCTGGTCCGCTGCGGTGCGCCAAAGGAAATCCTCTATGACGCAAAACCCCATGTGGGTACCGACTATCTCCACATCGCCCTGAAAAATCTGCGGCGGGAGTTGCTGGACTTGGGTGCGGACATCCGGTTTGAAAGCCAGCTGACAGATTTAGACATCCGGGACGGTGCTTTGCGCGGTATCACCGTCACCGGCCCGGAGGGGACCTACACGCTGCCCTGCCGGCAGTTGATCCTCTGCCCCGGCCACTCCGCCCGGGACACCTTTGAGCTGCTCCACCGCCGGGGCGTCCCCATGGAGGCCAAGCCCTTCGCCGTGGGCGTCCGCATCGAGCAGCGGCAGTCCGATTGCGACACCGCCCAATACAAGCAGTACGCCGGACACCCCGGCCTGCCTGCCTCCACCTATAAACTGAGCTGCCATCTGCCCAATGGCCGGGGCGTGTTCTCCTTCTGCGTCTGCCCCGGCGGACAGGTGGTGGCCGCCGCGTCGGAGGAACACCGGGTGGTGACCAACGGCATGAGCGAATTTGCCCGTGACAAAGAGAACATCAACGGCGCCCTGCTGGTGAACGTCACCCCGGAGGATTTCGGTGGGGACAGCCCCTTGGCGGGTATCGCCTTCCAGCGGGATTTGGAAACCGCCGCTTATCAGGCAGGACAAGGGAATTACCTTGCCCCCGCCCAGCGGGTGGAGGACTTCCTTGCCAAGCGTCCCTCCACAGGGCCGGGCCGGGTCATTCCCAGTTACCGCCCCGGCGTTACATGGACGAACCTCTGGGACTGTCTGCCGGACTTCGTGGCGGCATCCATTGCGGAAGCCCTGCCCATTCTGGGACGGAAGCTGAAGGGCTATGACCAGCCGGACGCAGTGCTCACCGCCGTGGAAAGCCGCAGCTCCTCCCCGGTGCGGCTGCTGCGGGACGAAGACCGCCAGTCCCCCATCCGGGGCCTGTATCCCTGCGGCGAGGGCGGCGGCTGGGCAGGCGGCATCCTCTCCGCCGCCGCGGACGGTATGCGCTGCGCGGAGGCGGTCTGTAAGCAACTGTAAACCACAACCGTAATTTATATAGGAGGTCAATTATGAATAACTTTACCTTTTATTCTCCAACCATGTTCGCCTTCGGCCAGGGGGAGGCCAGCCGCGTGGGCGCTCTGGTACGCCAGTTCGGCGGCAGCAAGGTCCTTCTGATGGCAGGCGGCGGTTCCGTAAAGAAAAATGGAGCTTACGACGCTGTTGCCGTCTCTCTGAAGGAGGCCGGACTTCCCTGGTGCGAGCTATGGGGCGTTCAGGCCAATCCCCGCAGCGGCAAGGTGTATGAAGGTATCGAGCTCGCTCGGACAGAGGGGGCAGATTTCCTGCTGGCCATCGGCGGCGGCAGCGTCATCGACACCGCCAAGGCCATCGGCATGGGCGTCCCCTATGACGGCGATTTCTGGGATTTCTTCACCGGAAAAGCCAAAATTGAACATACGCTTCCGGTTGGCACGGTGCTGACCATCTCCGCCGCCGGCAGCGAAGGCTCCGACAGCTGCGTCATCACGCAGGAGGACGGCAATCTGAAATGGGGCTGCCCCAAAACGGACCTCATCCGGCCCAAATTCTCCGTGTTGGACCCCACCTACACCTATTCTCTGCCGGATTATCAGTTGGCCTGCGGTGCGGTGGATATGCTGGCCCACCTGTGCGAGCGCTATTTCACCAACACGCCGGACGTAGCCCTCACCGACCGGCTGTGCGAGGCCGTGATGAAAACCATTGTGGACGCCGCCCCCAAGGCGCTGGCGGATCACAGTGACTACGCCTCCCATGCGGACCTCATGTGGGCGGGAATGCTGGCCCACAACAATTCCTGCGGCATCGGCCGGGATCAGGACTGGGCCAGCCACCAGATTGAACACGAGCTGTCCGCCTTCTATGACTGCGCCCACGGCGCGGGGCTTGCGGTGGTGATGCCCGCCTGGATGGAATATGTCTGCGGCCATGATGTCATGCGTTTTGCCCGGTTCGCCGTCAACGTATTCGGTTGTGAAATGGATTTCGCCCATCCGGAGCGCACGGCGCAAGCTGGCATCCGCCGTCTGCGGGACTTCTTCCGCACTTTGGGTATGCCCGCCACGCTGGAGGAAGTAGGTGGCAGGGCGGAGGACATTCCTGCCATGGTAGCCCATCGGTGCGAAAAGCCCAACGGCTTCCCCTTCGGCGGCTTCGTCAAGATTCAGGAGGTGGATATGGAAGCGATCCTCCGCCGCTGTGCCAATTGACTACGCCGCCGCAAATTTCACTTGGAACAGCAAAACTCCCCCAAGGAACGATTCCTTGGGGGAGTTTTTCGGTGGTTTATTACTTTGCGTATTCGACACACTTCGTCTCGCGGATGAGATTGACCTTGATCTGGCCGGGATATTCCATCTCTTCCTCGATCTTCTTGGCCAGGTCGCGGGCCAGGATCACCATCTGATCCTCGTTGACCTGCTCGGGCTTCACCATGACACGGACCTCGCGGCCGGCCTGAATGGCGTATGCCTTCTCTACACCCTGGAAGGAGGTGGCGATGCTCTCAAGCTGCTCCAGCCGCTTGATGTAGTTCTCCAGATTCTCGCGCCGGGCGCCGGGACGGGCCGCAGAAATAGCGTCCGCCGCCTGCACCAGACAAGCCACGATGGTCCGGGGCTCCACATCGTTGTGGTGGGCTTCGATGGCGTGGATGATCTCTTCCTTCTCCTTGTACTTCCGGGCGAATTCCACGCCCAGCTGCACATGGGTGCCCTCCATCTCATGATCGATGGACTTGCCCAGATCGTGAAGCAGACCGGCCCGCTTGGCAGTCTGCACATCGGCACCCAGCTCGGCGGCCATCATGCCGGCAATGTGGGACACCTCGATGGAGTGCTGCAAAACGTTCTGGCCATAGCTGGTGCGGTAATGGAGACGGCCCAGCATCTTCACCAACTCGGGGTGGAGGTTGCGGATGCCGCACTCGAACATGGCGCGCTCGCCCTCGGCCTTGATGGTGGCCTCCACCTCACGGCGGGCCTTCTCCACCATTTCCTCGATATGGGTGGGATGGATACGGCCGTCAGCGATCAGCTTTTCCAGTGCCAGCCGGGCGATCTCCCGGCGGACCGGCTCGAAGCAGGAGACGGTGATGGCCTCCGGTGTATCGTCGATGATGAGATCCACACCGGTCAGAGTCTCGATGGTACGGATGTTGCGGCCCTCGCGGCCGATGATACGGCCCTTCATCTCGTCATTGGGCAGGGGAACCACACTGACGGTCAGCTCGGCCACGGAGTCCGCCGCGCAGCGCTGGATGGCCTGAGCCACCACTTCGCGGGCGCGGGTCTCGCATTCCTCTTTCATCCGGGACTCCACCTCTTTGATCTTGAGGGCAGTCTCGTGGGTCACTTCGCTCTCCACCTGCTGAATGAGGTATTCCTTGGCCTCGTCAGCGGTGAAGCCGGAGATCTTTTCCAGCATAGCCGTCTGGCTCTGCTTGATGGTGCGGATCTCCTCCTGTTCCTTCTCCATGGCCGCGTGCTTCTGGGCCAGAGATTCTTCCTTCTTCTCAATGGTCTCCAGCTTGCGGTCCAGATTTTCTTCCTTCTGCTGCAAACGGTTTTCCTGCCGCTGCAGATCGGCTCTGCGGGACTTTTCTTCCTTCTCGTAATCAGTACGGCTTTTCAGGATCTCTTCCTTGGCTTCCAGCAGCGCTTCCTTCTTTTTGCTCTCGGCGTTGCGGATCGCTTCGTTGACGATGCGCCGGCCTTCTTCTTCGGCGCTGGAGATCTCTTTTTCAGATACTTTTTTGCGATAAAGGAAGCCACCTGCAAAGCCGCCGGCTAAGGCAACAATGACTATAATCGCGGTCAGCATAAACTGTGACTCCTTCCTTTGACTTTGGCGAAAAATGCCATAAAATTCACCGTCCGTCCCACCAGTCAGCGGGCCGGTACGGTTCAGAACACAAACAGGCGGACACCCCTTTTGCCGCCTATAATGATCCCTATATAGTTTAATCAGAAGGCGTAGTTATGTCAAGTCATTTGCTGCAAATTTTGACCGGATCAGCTTTTCCCCCGCAGCCGGTCCGACTTTCTCCCTATACGTCGATATAGGCCGCAGCGGCGTATCCCACCTGATCTCCGTATTGCACCACGTACCACCCCTGCCACTCGCCGTAAACCGTCACCTCCGCGCCGTTTGGCAGGTTGGCGATTACCGTACCGGCGGGGGATGGCGTGCTGCGGAGATTCAGTGTGCCGTAGCTCAGGCGGACCGTTCCCCGTTTCGGGTCCATAGGCGGGATGAAGGGCAGGCCGAAATACTCCGTCAGCGCCTTGACAAGCTGCCGGGCCACATCCTCCACATGGCTCTCCAGCCAAAGGGCGTCGGAATAGTTGTCATGGTAGCCGATCTCCACCAGCACCGCCGGGAACCGGGACCGGGACACCTCTCCCAGTGCGGTGGTAGGGCGAGTGGTGACCTTGTCGGGCAGCGGGTAGATCTCCCGCAGATTTTTGGCGATCAGCTCCGCTCCCCGCTGCCCACCGGCGCTGCCGGGATAGTAAAAGGCGATAATGCCCCGGGCGGAGGTCTGGGCGGAGCCGTTTCCGATGGCGTTGGAGTGCAGTGCCAGATAGAAGTCATAATAGCCGCTGTTGGCCTCCCGGATGGCGGCCCCCGCCGAGGTGTCCGGGTCATTGCGGCGGTAGCGGATGCCGTTGGACCGCAGATACGGCTCCATAGCGTCCACGATCCGGTTCATCCAGTATTCCTCGCTGCCGCTGCCGGTGACATAGGGGTTCCAGTCCTGGGTGGACGGACTTAAAAACACAATGGGCATCAAAGTTCCCTCCCATACAGATAATGAATGTGCAGAGTTTTTTGTTATAGTGAAATTCTGTCTGCTTCATAGTATGGCGTTTTCCCCGGAATTGTGCTATACTGGCCCGGATATGAAGCAAAAAAGGAGCACAGCTTATGAAAATGGAGCGGGGCTATCCCATTTATACCGTCACCCCCAAGGCGGAAAACGCCATCGTTAAGGGCCACCCCTGGGTGTATGATGCAGAGATCCTGAACATAGAAGGTGAAACGGCCAACGGCGGACTGGTGGATGTCATCAGCAGGAAGGGCCGCTATCTGGGCACCGGTTTTTTGTCCCAGCAGTCCAAGATCCGTGTGCGGCTCATCTCCCGGAACGCCAACGACCGCTTTGACGAAGCCTTCTGGCGGCGGAAACTGCAATGGGCGTGGGACTACCGGAAGTCCGTCATGGACCCGGCGGATCTGGACGCCTGCCGGGTGATCTTTGGCGAGGCGGACGCCTTCCCCGGCCTGACGGTGGATAAGTTCCACGATCTGCTCAGCGTCCAGGTGCTGTCCGTGGGCATGGAGCGCTTGCAGGACACCCTGCTACCCGCCCTGGTGGACATTCTGCGGCAGGACGGCCAACCCATCCGGGGCGTATTCCTGCGGAACGACGTGGCCCTCCGGGACAAGGAGGGCCTGCCCCAGGGCAAGGGCTGGTATCCCCTCCCCGGCGAAACACCCCCGGACAGTCCGGTGGTGGAAATTGTGGAAAATGGGGTCAAATATCTGGTTGACGTAGAAAATGGCCAGAAAACCGGTTTTTTCTTGGATCAGAAGTACAACCGGCGGGCGGTGGGCCGTCTGGCGGCGGGAAAAACCGTTCTGGACTGCTTCACCCACACCGGCTCCTTCGCCCTGAATGCCGCGCTGGGCGGTGCGGCCCATGTGACGGCAGTAGATGTATCGGAATCCGCCGTGGAGATGGCCCGGGCCAATGCAGAGCGCAACCGTGTGTCCGACGTCATGGACTGCGTGGCGGCCAATGTTTTTGACCTGCTGCCCAAGCTGGAAAAGGAACCGATGAAGTATGACTTCATCATTCTGGATCCCCCGGCCTTCACGAAAAGCCGGAAAACCGTGGCCAATGCCATCACCGGCTACAAGGAGATCAACTACCGAGCCATGAAGCTGCTGCCCCGTGGCGGGTATCTGGCCACCTGCTCCTGCTCCCACTTCGCCACAGCGGAGAAATTCGAGGCCATGCTCCGCTCCGCCGCTCACGATGCCGGGGTACAGCTGCGGCAGATCGAAGCCCGCCAGCAGAGCTGCGACCATCCCATCCTCTGGGGCGTGGACGAGACGGACTATTTGAAGTTTTATCTATTCCAGGTCGTATAAATTCTGTCGAATATTGCGAAAAGGACTCGGATACTGGTGCATCCGAGTCCTTTTTCTCTGCCCCTAAAATAGCGCCCCGGTGCCAAAGGGCACCGGGGCGCTGCTTTTTCAATTGGTTTTTATTGGGCGCACAAACGGAGATCAGCCGTATCCGCAGGTCACCAGTTCCCAGGCGCCGCCGTCGCTGCGGCCCAGCCACCACTGCCAGCCCTCATACTCCGTATCGGCATCCCAGGCGTCCCGCTGCTCCACGGGGGAGTGAAAGCTGCTGGAAAACAGGATGCACTGAGTAAAAGGCTCAGTCTGCTCTTTCATTTCCAGCCCGTTGAGCCACTCAATGTTTTCGTCGCTGCAGGCCGCGTCGCCGCCGTAGGCCAGGCTGTGAAGTTCACAGCCTTCCCAGGTGGCAAACTCCGCTTCAATTACCTGGATAGCAGCGTCCATGTCCTCCTGGGTGTAGAGTTCGGAATTGCCGTAGTCAATTTCCACCTTGGGCGGCTCCTGGGTGTCCTGCTTGCCGCATCCGCCCAGAGTGCCTAAAATCATGATCGTCAGGGAAACAGCCAAAAGTTTTTTCATATCCATTCCTCCTGCATTCCTCAATCATTTACTTTTCAGGTGATTCTGTGGCCTGACGGCTGAGCCGTCAGGCCACAGGTTTTTTTACGCCTTGACCTCTACGATGCGGACCACGCCGTCATAAACATAGAGGTTCATGGTGCCGCCGTAGGCTTTGGCATCATCCAGCGTCATCCACTTGCCGGTGCCATCGTTGTAGCACTGAACATTGGAGGGGACCTCGTAGGTCCGGCTGCCGAAGTTCACTGCCGTCTTGCCGATCCAGGCACCGGAAGAGACGTTGCTCAGCTTGCTCATGGTATCAAATCTGGTGAACATGAGCCTGTCATTCACGCTCTTTTTGATACTTGCAGCCACAAAAGCACCAGTGCTGACACTGTTACCGCTATAAACCGTATATTTTTCTGTATCACTGCAAACGATCGTGATCGTGCGGTCAGTCTCCTTGCCGGTTGTCGGATCATACTTGCTGTCCACAATTGCACGGCCATAGATTACATCCTCGGCAAGGCCGTTATTCAGCACGATCAAGTCCACCTGACCGGCCCAGTTGGTCCGGGCATAGGAGATGCGTCCGGAGTTGACGCCGGTCTGGCTCAGCTCGCTGAGGGCGATCTGTCTGCCGCCGTCAAAGAGCATAACGTTGTCCGCCAGCTTTCTGCCGCCCAGCGTACCTTCCTTGGGAAGCAAGTCACCGCCGACACCGCCGGAGATCTTGTTGAGCTTCAGGCCGCTCTTGTCGGCATACACCGACACTACCTGACCGGCGTATTCGCTCGCTGTGCCGATGTTCAGCAGCGCACCGCCGCAGACCAACTGCACATCACCCTTTTCGGACACCACCGCCATGGCATTGCCCCGGGCACCGGTATTGTTGGCATCCTCGGCACCGGCCACCTGACCGTCCGCCGTCAGCAGAAGGACGATCTGCTTGCCAGGCTTCAGCTTGGACAGGGAATCCGCCGCTGTGGGCAGAACATTCAGTTCCTTGCCGCCCAGCACTGTAATGGTAGCGGGATTGCTGGGAGAGGGCTTGCAGTCCTCGTAGTAGGTGGACACCCGGGTGTCGCTGATGATGATGGAATTGGTGGCGGAGGCGTAGGTCGCAACATCATACCGTTTGAGGTCTGCCGCTGTGGCAGGAGAACCGTTCTTGTAAATGTTGTAGCTGGTGCTGCCCGCCAGAGAATCCAGTCCGGCAACAGAGCCGTTGGCACTGATGATGACCGCCGCATTGGAAACGCCATTGCTGCCGGTGATGGGCAGGAAGGTCAGAATCTCGCCGGCGCTGTTGAGGACCGCCTTGCCCTTGGAGCCGATGAGGCTGGTGGAGGCAACGGGATGCGCCATGGTATATGACTTACCGCCGGCAGTCATCGTGCCCTTACCGCCGTCCACGGCGGTAAGGTAGACCTCCTCGCCCACTTTGTAGCTGAACAGGGCATCGCCCTTGCCGTGCTTGGCCTCAAAGAGGTTCAGGAACAGCCGGGCCGCCTGTGCGCGGGTCAGGCCCGCGTAGGCGGAGGTGATACCGGTGGACTTCAAAAGGCCGTTGGTCTGGGCCTCCGCCATGTAGCTCTGGGGCCACACGCCGCCCATGTCCTCGTCTTTGTAGCCCAGGCCCCGCATGAGGATCGTCACCGCCTGTCCGGCGGTCACGGTCTGGCCGGGCTTGAACTTACCGTCGGCAAAGCCTGAAATAATCCCCTTCCTCGCCGCCATATTGATGTAGGCGGACGCCCAGTGGGAGGGCTTCACGTCCGGGAAGATGGTAACGGTGGAATACCGTCCCAACTCGCCGCTGCCGTCCATGGCGTAAACCGCCATCTTGCAGAACTGCGCCCGGTTCAGGACGGTGTCCGGACGGAAGGTGCCGTCGCCGTAGCCGTCCATCACGCCCATGAGCCGCAGAGATTCCACGGCGGTGGCGGTGTAGCTGTCGCTGACATCGGAAAATTTGGTGACAGCCGCCGCCCCGGCAGGCACCGTCAGCAGGGAGCCCAGCATGCTGATCGCCAGCAGCCAGGTCAAAATTCGTTTTTTCATAAGTCTCTCTCCTTTAATCCGCCCGCAGAGCTTCCACAGGCTGGAGTTTCGATGCTTTTGCCGCCGGATAGCTGCCAAACAGCACGCCCAGAGCTACCGACAGGCCAAAGGCCGCCAGCGTCACCCAAGTGGCGGGGAAAATGGTCATCTGGAACAAAATCTTGCCCAAAGCCAGACTGCCGATGGTGCCGAAGATAATGCCCACAATGCCGCCCATGCCGCAGAGCATACCGGATTCAATGAGGAACTGGGCCACGATGCTGCTGCGCTGTGCGCCAAGGCTCCGGCGGATACCGATCTCGCGGGTCCGCTCCGTCACCGTCACCAGCATGATGTTCATGATACCGATGCCGCCCACCAGCAGGGAGATGGCGGCGATGCCGCCCAGCACCAGAGAGATCATAGTCAGCTGCTGGTTCTGATAATCCTGCCAGTAGCCTTCCTTCTGCACCTGATAGCCACCCATACTCTGATCTACCACGCCGGAGAGGTACCCGCCGATCTCGGTGATGGCGGTTTTCATGCTGGCGTCATCCTTGGCCTTTACCAAAAATTCTGTGGGGGCCGTATCCCCCAGCAGCCGGGTAGCGGTGTAGGGAAGGATCATATAGTTATCCGTCTGGTAAGCGGAAGGGGTATCTGGCTCCACGCGGGCGCCATACACGCCCACCACTTCAAAGTTGTTGCCGTTGACCTTCATGATCTGTCCCACAGGGTTGGCGCTGCCGAAAAAGACCCGCGCCGCCTGCGCGCCCAGCACGCAGATCTGATTGTATTTCTCGCAGTCCAGCCACGCAAGGTCTCTGCCCTTTGCGATTGCCAGATTGTTGCAGGCGCTGTACTGGTCAGAGCCGTAGTAGATCTGCGGGGGACCGCTGACCACGTTGTACTGCTGGTCATATTTCCACTCCATTGTGGAGCTGTTTTTCGTACCGTATACCACCGTAGCGTTGGATGAGCCCTTGGGGGTAATGCCAATAATGGACTCCTTCAGTCCGGAGCAAAAGCGGTACAATCCGGCAAAATAGTCCTTGCTGATAGGGTTGCCGTTCTCGTCATACATCCGCGCATACACGCTCACTTCAATGCGGTTGGCGCCCATGGCGGCAAACTGCTCCATGGTTTTGGCCTTCATGCCCTCCATGGTGGAGACGATGGTCATAACGGCGGCAATACCGATGAAAATAGAGAGAATGGTCAAGGCGCTGCGGCCTTTTTTCCCGCAGATGGACCGCCAGGCCATCTTAAATGCCTGCCCGATGTTCAATACCAATCCACCTCCTGGGGGTGATCCTCGATGATCTTTCCGTCCGCGATCCGCACAATGCGCCGGGCCGTGGCGGCGATCCCGTTGTCATGGGTGATGAGAATGACGGTGCTGCCCTCCTTGTTCAACTGCTGGAGGAAGCCCAGCACCTCGTGGCCCGTCCGGGAATCCAATGCGCCGGTAGGCTCATCCGCCATGATGATGGGCGGATGGGTGGAAATGGCCCGGGCGATGGCCACACGCTGCTGCTGGCCGCCGGACATCTGGGTAGGCTTATGCTGCGCCCGGTCGGCGAGACCCACGCGGGTCAGCGCCTGTATCGCCAGCTCCCGCCGGTCAATGGGATCGATGCCCTGATAGATCAGCGGAAGCTCCACGTTTTCCAGCACCGTCAGGTTCTGGATCAGGTTGTACTGCTGGAAAATGAACCCGATCTGCTTGTTGCGGATGCGGGAGAGCTCCTTGTCGGAAAGCTCCCGGACATCCACGCCGTCCAGACGGTAAGTGCCCCGGGTGGGGATGTCCAGACAGCCCAGCACGTTCATCATGGTGGACTTGCCGGAGCCGGACTGGCCCACCACCGCCACGAACTCGCCCTTTTCAATATCCAGCGAAACGCCGTCCAGGGCCCGGACCTCGCTCTCAAGGCCCTCGCCGTAGATCTTATAGACGTCCCGCAGTTCGATCAGTTTCGCCATGGCTTAACCCCACGCCTGATCGGTTATCATCTGGGTAAAGACGGTGTCGCCGTCATTTACGCCGGACTTGATCTCCACGTTATATGTATCCTGAATACCGATCTCCACCTGAACGGGATAGAAGCCGCTGGGGATCTCCTCGTCCTGATAGGGCAGCTCCAGCGCGTTGTCCGGCCGGCTGTCTGCCTGCACATAGACCACGGTGGCGGAAGAACCGTCCTCCAGACCCACGGTACGCACCGCCTGGATGGGCACCATCAGGCAGTTGTCGTTCTGGCTGGCCATGATCTTATAGTTCACATAGCTGTTGACCTGGAGGTTGCCATCCGTGTTGTCCGCAGAGATGGTGATGGGATAGGTGGCCACGCCGTTATTCACAGTGCTGGAAAGGCTCACCGTCTCCACCGTGCCGAAGGCGCTGGTGCCCCACTGGTCCAGGTTCACAGACATTCCGGCCTTGATAAAGCTGATGTTCCGCTCGTCCACGGTGGCGCTGACGGTCACGGTGGAGGTGTCGGAAACGGTCACAAGGGTGCTGTTTGCCTGAAGTTCCTGCCCCGGCTTCACGGACAGGCCGATAACCTGACCGGAAATGGGAGCCACCGCATTGCAGTTGTCCAGATTCTTCTGGGCGGCCTCCAGCTTCTTCTGGGCCTCTTCCAGATTCTGCTGCGCGGTGAAGATCTCCGTCTCGCTGTTCTCGCCGTCGATCCGCACCAGAACCTGACCGGGCGTTACGGCGAGATAGTCCACCAGATTACTGGAGATCACCGTGCCGCTGACGGTGGAGTTCAAATCTCCCACCCGGTAATATTGCAGTTTAGCGGCTTCGTAGGGATACACGGTATCGCCGTTCACAGTCGTAGTGGCAGTAGCCACCATATCCTTGGCCAGCACACCCTCGTTGGGGATCACGATTTCGGCGGAAAACAGCTTAGAACCCTCCGGCGTGATGCGGCTGACCATGTGGACTGCCTCCACGGTGCCCTCCACGGTGGTCATCAGCGCAGGGATGGAGACCTGCACCTTCTGCCCCGCCTTCAGCTCCCCGGCGTAGGCGTAGCTGTAATACTGCTCCAGCCGCATCCGGGTATCGTCCGCGAGGACTGCGACCTTGGTGCCCTTGCTAATCTCGTCGCCGGGGTTCAGTGTCACAACATCCATCAGTTTTCCGGCGTAGGACGGAGAAAGATTCAGCCCCGCAATGTCCTTTTGCAGCGTATTGATCTGCTTCTGATAGCCCTCAACCACATCGCGGGCCTTCTGGACCTCCGTGGCAGCATTGGGGGAATCAATGGTAAACAGGGGGTCCCCCTGCTCCACTTTCTGTCCCTCCTCCACGAATACATCCATCACCGTGCCCGCAGTGGTCAGGCTGATGGTTTCGCTGGTCTTGGCCTTTACCAGACCGCTGCCGTCCACCTCGGAGCTGATGGCACCGTAGGACACCATGGCGGTGCCCACCTCGCTGCTGCCGCCCTTCTTTTTGAAGAATTTCATGCCGCCTGCGATCAGGGCGGCCACGACCACCAGCGCAACGATCCGCCGGATCGTACGCCGCCGCTTTTTCTTGTCTGCCGTGCTTTTTTCCGGCTTTTTCGCCGGGGTCTCCGGTGACGCCGGAGCGGCTGTCTCCGCCGGGGTCAGCTCCTTTTTCTCTTCCATGATCTCTGCCATGACATATTCTCCTTTTACGATTCTCCGGGCCGAGGCCCGCTTGTTTCCGATCCAGTGCTGTCAGCGCCCAACAGGGCTGCCGACAGGCATATTCACCTTCGCTCACTGATTTTAATATAGCCAACAGGGTAAATCAACAACAAAACAGTAACAAATTCCATCAAAACCGCTTTCATTTGTAATAGACGGATTCAACTGCGAAAAGGTTTCCTTTTTTGCAAAAACTTTTTGATAACAGCAGACCGCACCGCCCGGGATTGTGGGCAGTGCGGTCACTTTTGTTGTTTTCGGGAGATCAGGCAGCCAGCCGCCGGGCGCTCATGCGCTGGATCAGCACGATGCCGCCGACCATCACGAGGCCAACCACATCCGATGCGGTGCCGGGGATCATCATGCACAGACCACCGGCAGCCATCGCCAGACGGAACAGCATGGGGATCTTCTTATAGACGAAGCCGTTCAAAGCCGCAGCCACACCAAACAGACCGATGAGGGCGCTGACTACGATCTGCACCACTTCAAATGCGCTGCTCACATTGTCAAACAGCATAGCGGGGCTGTAGGCAAAAATGTATGGCACGATAAAGGCCGCGATGGCCAGCTTGGTGGCGTTGATGCCGGTTTTCATGGGATTGGCCTTGGCGATGGCAGCGCCGGCATAGGCAGCCAGAGCCACCGGAGGCGTAATGTCCGCCACGATGCCGAAGTAGAACACGAAGAAGTGAGCCGCCACCAGAGGGAAGCCCATCTGCACCAGAATGGGGGCGCAGGTGGAAGCCATGATGCAGTAGTTGGCGGTGGTAGGAACGCCCATGCCCAGAATGATGCAGCAGATCATCGTCAGCAGCAGGCCGATCATGGTAGCGTCGCCTGCCATCTGCACGATGGCATTGATAAGGATGGAAGCAAGACCGGTGACGGTAATGCAGCCGGCGATCATACCAGCCATGGCACAGGCCACAGCCACGGTGATGGCGCCCTTGGCACCGGCCTCCAGTGCCTCCACGATTTTACCGAAGGTCAGCCGCTCATCCTTGTTCAGGAAGCCCACCACGATGGCGGCCAGAATGGACACCGCCGCGGAGAACTGCATGGTGCGGCTGCCGGAGGAAACCAGGAAGATCAGCAGGGCCAGAGGTATGATGAGATAGGCACGCTTGGCAAGCTCGCCCCAGGAGACCATCTCGGACTTGGGCATACCCTTCAGTCCCAGCTTCTTGGCTTCCAGATGGACGGCGATGAAAATGCCGGTGAAGTACAGCACGGCGGGAAGGATGGCCTTTACAGCCACCTTCGCATAGGGGATATTCATGTACTCTGCCATCAGGAACGCCGCTGCGCCCATGATGGGGGGCATGATCTGACCGCCGGTAGAGGCGGCGGCCTCCACCGCGCCGGCGAACTCCGGCTTGTAGCCGGTTTTCTTCATCATGGGGATAGTGACGGAGCCGGTGGTCACGGTGTTGCCCACGGAGGAGCCGGACACCATGCCGCACAGGGCGGAGGAAATGACCGCCACCTTGGCGGGACCGCCGGAGGACCAGCCCGCCAGACGGTTGGCGAAGCTAATGAAGAAGTTGGCGATGCCGGTGCGCTCCAGAAATGCGCCAAAGATGATGAACAGCACAATGTAGGTGTAGCAGACGCTCACCGGCGTACCGATGACGCCGCTGGTGGTGTAGAACAGCTTATAGACGATGTTCTTCAGCGCCTTGTAAAAGCTGGGGTCCCAGCTGAGCTGGTTATAAAACGTGTAGATCAGCAGCAGGCCCAGCACCACCAGAATAGGCAGGCCCACGCACCGGCGGCACAGCTCGATCAGCACCACAATACCGATGGCACCGACAATGATGTGGACGGGCTGGAGCTTGGTGGCCAGCTGAATGATGGAAAATGCGTTGATGGCAAAATAGAAGAAGCTGCCAGCGCCCAGAACCATCAGGAGCCAGTCATACCAGGGCACATGGTTCACCCGGGCAGCGCCCTTTCTGGCGGGATACACCAGATAGCCGATGATGATGATAAAGCCCAGGAACAGGGACAGCCGCCGCTCCGGAAGCGCCTTGCTGAACAGGGTCATCAGGATACAATAGATTGAGAAGGCCGACATCAGCACCTGCAAGGCGATTTTCGGAGCCCCCTCCCAGATACGGGTGTTGGATTCCCGGTCATACTTCTTCATGACCGCATCCACGTCCGCCTGGATATCATGCTCCATCTCGTGCACCTCGTGGTCGAGCGCCTTTTCCACTTCAACAATGGGGTCTTTTTTCTTGAACAGGCCCATATGGTCTCCTCCTTGATCGTTTTCTCACATCCGCAGTTGACAGGGGCAGCGGATCTCTGTCCTTCTCAACCGGGGATCGGGGTAAATTCTTGTAAATTGGTCCGCAGCAAGCGCTCTGTTCTTCCGTTCCGGAGAGCTGTGCTTCGCTTTAGAACCACTCACGGCTGCGGCGGATTTCTCCGCCGCAGCTTTCCGGCGCATCGCGCCGGAAAGGCTGATTTTAATGGTGCAGGAATCCCCTGATGGGTTTCCCGCACACACCCTTCCCTTCCGTTCCGGAGAGCTGTGCTTCGCTTTAGAACCACTCACGGCTGCGGCGGATTTCTCCGCCGCAGCCTGAATGACATACTTATAGGTATGGAAATGGCGGTGATGCTGTAAAGATCCCGTTCAGATCTTTACTTGGTTGCCACATCGAAGCCCTTCTCGGCGAAGTACTTGGCAGCGCCGGGATGATAAGGCACAGAGGTGATGGAAGCGCCGAACTCGGTGGACAGCTCGCCGTACTTGGCGTGGCTGCTGATCAGATCGGGGGCGTTGTCGAAGATGTCAGCCGTCAGAGCATAGATAGCATCCTCAGATACATCGTCACGGGCCAGGATCACAGCGCCCACAGCCACGGTGGTCACATCCTCGTCCTGACCGTTGTAGGTACCGGCGGGGATGACGTGCTTGGTGTAGTAAGGAGAGGCGGCCAGCAACTCGTCGATATGGGCGTCATCCAGAGACACCAGATAAGCAGCCTTGGTGGTGGACAGATCCATGATGGCAGTGGTGGGGGCGCCGGCCACGATGAAGGCGGCGTCGATCTTGCCGTCCTTCAGGGAGTCAGCGCTGTCGCCAAAGCTCTGATAGGTAGCGTTGATCTTGGTGAACTTGCCGTCAGCGTCCAGATCGCCCAGACCATAAGCGCTCAGGATGTCCACAGCGTTGAAGTACACACCGGAACCGGCAGCGCCGACAGACACGTTCTTACCGGCCAGATCAGCCACGGTCTTGATGCTGGGATCGGTGGTGACGATCTGCACATCTTCCATGTACAGGGCGGCCACGGTGGAGAAGCAGTCGATGGGGCTCTCAAAGAGGTTGGTGCCGTTGTAGGCATAGGCCATTACGTCGGACTGGCAGAAGGCCAGCTCCGCGTTGCCGTCGGCCAGCTCTTCCACGTTAGACTTGGAGCCGTTGCCAACCAGACCGGTGACAGACACATCGGTATTGTTGGTGGCGTGCTGGGCGATAACGGAGCCGAAGGCATAGTAGGTGCCGGACTCGCCGCCGGTGACGAAGCGCAGCTTCGCGGTAGAAGCAGTGGGAGCGCTGTCGCCAGTCTCATTGCCGGAGGCGTTACCGCCGCCGCAGGCAGTCAGAGAAGCGATGAGGCCCAGAGCCAGAATCAGAGAAAACACTTTTTTCATTCCAAATCCCTCTTTCACAGTTGAATTAGGTGGAAACGCCCGGTGCTTTTTTCAAGGGTGTTTCCGTAAGCATGTGCATAGTATACATGTATATCATTCATTTTGCAAGGGTCATTTTCTCTTTTTGGTGATTTTTTGCAATGTTCAAGTATTCATCTTGCATTTTCGCGCTATTCTCTGCGTTTTCCCACAAATGTCTTGCAAAACAAATGTCCGTCTTGCAAAAACACGCCCCGCCAGGAAAACCAGCGGGGCGTGTTTTGTGCAGTTTAACTAAGAGCAACTTACTGAATCACCTTGGAGTCTACAACTTCCTTCAGCTTGGCGGAGAAGTTCTCCAGGCTCATAGCGCCCAGATCCTCGCCGGCGCGGGTACGGACGGAGACCGTCTTGTTTTCCATATCCCGGTCACCCACAACGATCATATAGGGCACCTTCTCCAGAGTGGCCTCACGGATCTTCTTGCCGATCTTCTCGTTGCGGTCATCCACCTCCACGCGGAAGCCTTGGCCGTCCAATGCGTCGGACAGCTCCTTGGCATAATCCAGCGCACGGTCGGTGACAGGCAGGATCTTCACCTGAACAGGAGCCAGCCATGCGGGGAAGGCCCCTGCGAAATGCTCGGTGATGATGCCGATGAACCGCTCGATGGAGCCGAACACAACACGGTGGATCATCACGGGCACGTCCTTGCCGCCGTCGCTGGTGGTATACTCCAGATCAAAGCGGCCGGGCAGCTGATAGTCCAGCTGAATGGTGCCGCACTGCCAGGTACGGCCCAGAGAGTCCTGAATGTGGAAGTCCAGCTTGGGGCCGTAGAACGCACCGTCGCCGGGGTTCACCACATATTCCTTGCCGATGGAGGTAATGGCGTCGGCCAGAGCGTTCTCTGCCTTCTCCCAGTCCTCCCGGGTGCCGATGTGGTCCTCGGGCATGGTGGACAGCTCGATCTTGTAGGGCAGGCCAAACAGAGAGTAGACCTCGTCGAACAGGCGGGCGATGCGGATGACCTCGTCCTTGATCTGGTCCTTAGCCAGCAGGATGTGGGCGTCGTCCTGAGTGAAGCAGCGGACACGGAACATGCCGTGGAGCGCGCCGGAGAGCTCATGACGGTGGACCAGGCCCAGCTCACCGTACCGCAGGGGCAGGTCTCGGTAGGAATGGGGTTCCAGCTCATAGACCAGAATACTGCCGGGGCAGTTCATGGGCTTGATGGCAAAGTCCTCGCCGTCAATGACGGTGGTATACATATTATCCTTGTAGTGATCCCAGTGGCCGGAGGTCTCCCACAGAGTCCGCTTCATGATCTGAGGAGTGGAGATCTCCACATAGTTCCACTTCTTGTGGACCTGACGCCAGTAGTCGATCAGGGTGTTCTTCAGCACCATGCCCTTAGGCAGGTAGAAGGGGAAGCCGGGGGCCTCATCCCGGAAAGCAAACAGGCCCAGTTCCTTGCCCAGCTTCCGGTGATCCCGGCGCTTGGCCTCCTCGATGCGCTCCAGATAAGCGTCCAGCTCCTCCTTCTTGGGGAAGGCGATGCCGTAGATCCGCTGCAGGGTCTCCCGGTTGGAGTCACCCCGCCAGTAGGCGGCGTTGCAGGCCAGCAGCTTGATGGCGTTGCCCTTCACCCGGCCGGTGGAGTCCAGATGGGGGCCGGCGCACAGATCGGTGAACTCGCCCTGCTTGTAGAAGGAGATGGGAGCATCCTCCGGCAGATCCTGAATCAGCTCCACCTTGTAAGGCTCGCCCTTCTCCTCCATGAACTTGATAGCTTCCTCGCGGGGTAGCTCAAAGCGCTCCAGCTTCAGCTTCTCCTTGCAGATCTTCCGCATCTCGGCCTCGATCTCGGTCATGTGCTCCGGGGTAAAGGCAAAGGGTGCATCCATATCGTAATACCAGCCCTCCTTGATAGAGGGGCCGATGGCCAGCTTCACCTCGGGCCACAGGCGCTTGACGGCCTGCGCCATGATGTGAGAGCAGGTGTGCCAGTAGGTCTGGCGGTATTCCTCATTTTCAAAGCTGAATTCCTTGATTTCCTCAGACATAGTAATGTCTCCTTTCCTGCGGCGGTCTTTCCGCCCTTGGGGCAAAACAAAACGCCTCACCCCTGTTTTGGTCAGGGGTGAGGCGTAAAGCTCCACGGTTCCACCCTGCTTGCACACAAGGCGAAGGCTCGCCTTGTGTGCAAGCAGGCAAAACCCTTTCGGTTTTTGCCTGATTCCAATGGCGCAGGAAACCCCTGATAGGTTTCCCGCGCACACCCTTCCTTTCCGCAGGAAGTATGCACGGTCAAAGCATTCCTTCGGCATTGTTGTGCCGCTCGTGTCCTCTGTAACGGGAGGTCCCGTCCCGGCCTACATATCGGCGGGCAGCTCCAAGGCGGTGACTGTTCCGGTTCTGACTGACGCTGCTTTCAGCCCATGACAGCGTCTCTCTGAAGTTCTTCCCGGACAGCGTCCTTTTCCAAGCCTTTTTTCAGAATGGAATCATGATAGCACGGCTCTTTTGGATTGTCAAGGGGCGCATCCTGTCGATTTTCACAGGAAATCCACGCCATATCCGGGAAGTTTCGCCGTTTTTTCAGGCGTTGGGATGGGGCAGATTCCACCGGTAGTGGGCCGACAGACACCGGATGGCAAACACCGCCGCCGCACCGACCAGCATGGCCGTCATCTCCCCTGCCGGCTGCCGCAGCACCCCGCAGATCACCGCGCCGACGAGAGAGGCGCAGGCGTAAATATGCTTCACGAAAATATAGGGCATATCTCCGGCCATCACATCCCGCAGCAGCCCGCCGCCCACGCCGGTGAGTACGCCGACGAACACCAGCAGGTACAGGGACGGCGCTTCCACGCAGTTCCATGCCACGCGGACACCCATGACCGTGAAAATGCCAAGGCCCGCGCTGTCCATCAGCAGCATAAACAGGTCATACCGCCGCTGGTTGCCCATCAGCAGGTGCCGCACGCCGGAGAGAAACATGATCAGCGAGGTAACTACCGCCACCGCGGAGGCCGTCGGATTCTGAAACGCCGCCGGGGGCGTATTGCCCAGCAGCACATCCCGCACCATACCGCCGCCGCAGGCGGTGGTCAGGCCAAGGATACAGACGCCGAACACGTCCAGGCCCTTCCGGACCCCCAGCACCGCGCCGGAGGCGGCGAAGGCGATGGTGCCCAGCATTTCAAACAGAAAGAGAAAGGTCTCCATGTCTCACATGCCCCTCCGCACCATTTCCATAAAGGCGGTAGCCGCGGCCGTGGGGGGTACTTCCTTCAAGGTACACATATCCACGCTGCGCTCCGGGATCGTGAAGTCCGTTTTCAGCAGACGGATGTCGCCGCTTTCCAGGTCCTTCCGGACGAATTCCAGCGTCACGCCAGCCACGCCCAGACCGATCCCCGCCAGCGTCACCAAAAGCTGCCGAGAGGACAGCTCGATCTCCGGGGTCAGGGTAACGCCGGCCTTCAAAAACTCCTGTTCCAGAAAAACACGGGAGCTGGCCTTCCGCTCCAGCAGGATCAGGGGAAATTCCGCCATCTCCTGCCGGGTGTAGATCTTGTCGAAATCACAGTGGTAATTCTTCCCCGCCACGAACACGGAATGGGTGGCAAAGCAGGGCCAGGTCTCCAGCGTGCTGTCCTTGGGAGAGGAGGCAAAGGCGATGTCCACCGCCCCGGAGCGAAGCATGCTCACCACCTTGGCGCTGCGGCCGGAGACGATCTTCAGCCGGATGCCGGGGTGCTGGTGGTGAAATTCGTCCAGATACGGCGTCAGGAACTGCCCCGTCACCGTGTCACTGGCGCCGATGGTCAGGGTACCCAACAGCAGCTGCTGGGCCTGAGAGAGCTTGTCCTCGCCGGTAGCCAGCAGCCCCAAGGCGTTGCGGACATACTGATAGAGCATCTGGCCCTCTCCCGTCAGCGTCACGCCCCGGGGGGAGCGGGCAAACAGCCGGGCCTGCAGGGCCGTTTCCAGCTGTTTAATAGATTGGCTCACCGCCGATTGGGAAATATACAAATTCTTTGCCGCCGCCGAGATGTTGCCGGTCTCCGCGACCTCCTTAAACACCCGGTACAATTCCAGTTTTACTGCCATACGCGCTTCCTCCATAATCAGCGGGTCTTATTGCTACAATCAGCATTATAAGCAACCGCCGTTGGAATTGCAACCGTAAACTGATCGTCTCTTCTGTAAAATTTAGACTGTCAATAAAGTGGTAAATTCTCCGCGACGGTAAGGAAGGGTGTGCGCGGGAAACCCAAGAAGGGTGTCCTGCGCCATTGGAATCCTAAGTTTTCAGAACTTTTATAAAAGTTCTGAAAACCAGTTCAGCGGGGAGAAAAGGCTTTTTCGACACGCTGAAAATTTTTGATGTCCGAAGCCCCCCGCTTTCGGCGGCTTTCCATAGGCGGTGGGTTGCAAACAGCCGGAGAATACGATAAAATAAAGTGATTTTTGATTTGATCCCTCATCCTATATATTCGGAGGTACTCCATGCTCTATTCCGTTCTGGCTGTGGGCGATGTGGTAGGCGAGGCAGGTCTCGCCCATTTGGAACGCCATCTGCGGCCCCTGCAAAAGCTGAAAAACATTTCGTTCACCGTGGTCAACGGGGAAAACATCTCCGGCGTGGGTCTGACCTGCAAGCAGGCGTGGCGGGTCTACGACGCCGGAGCCGACGCCGTGACCCTTGGCAACCACACCTTCGGCAAAATGGAGATCGGCCGTATGCTGGATGAGACCCCGTGGCTCCTGCGCCCCGCCAACCTGTCCGGCAGAATGCCGGGCCATGGCTGCGAGATTTTCGATCTCAATGGCCTGCGGTTCCGCGTGGTGAACCTCATCGGCCGCTGCACACTCCAGTGGAACGCTGAAAATCCCTTTACTCTGGCAGACCAGCTGCTGAAGCAGGGCACTGCGGATTTTACCCTGGTGGATTTCCATGCGGAGGCCACCAGTGAAAAGCTGGCGCTTGGCTACTATCTGGACGGCCGGGTCAGCGCCCTGTGGGGCACCCACACCCATGTCCCCACTGCCGATGAGCGGGTCTATCCCAAGGGCACCGGCTATATCACGGATCTGGGAATGACCGGCCCCATCGAATCCGTTCTGGGCGTAGAGCCTGCGCAGTCGGTGGAATCGTTTTTGGGTGGTCTGCCGGGACGCTACCGCAACCCGGAGGGTCCCTGTAAGCTGCAGGGGGCTATTTTCACACTGGACAGCGCCACCGGCCTCTGCACCGCCGTGGAGCGGGTGGACATTCGATAAGGAGGCCGTTGTATGACAAGACCTGAGCATTACCGTTCCTATTCCGCTGTATTTCCCATTTTGCTGCGGGAGGGGGCCAATGGCCGCGAGGTGCTGCTGCACCTGCGGCAGAACACCGGCTATATGGACGGTTGCTGGGACTTTGCCGGCAGCGGCCATGTGGATGAAAACGAAACCGCCCGTCAGGCTGTGGCCCGGGAGTGTTTGGAGGAACTGGGCATTACAGTGAACCCCGCCGACATGGAATTTGTCCACCTGTGCCACCGGGTCGCCGGAGGCGACGGACGCACCTATTACGATCTCTGTTTCGTCATTCGGAAATACGACGGCACGCCCGCCGTCATGGAGCCGGACAAAAACGCCGGACTTCGCTGGTTCCCCACGGAGGCCCTTCCGGAAAATACCAGTACTGCCGTGGAGGTCATGCTGCGCCCCTGTCTGCGGGGCCAGCCTTACAGTGAGGTCATTCATGACCTTCCGGTCACATCAATCTAAAAAGAGGAAATCACTATGTCTATTCAAAAGGTAAGAGAGTATTTCAAGCCCTTCGGCATTGAGGACCGCATCCGGGAATTCGACGTTTCCTCCGCCACGGTGGAGCTGGCGGCGGTGGCCGTAGGCGTGGAGGGCGCCCGGATTGCCAAGTCTATGAGCTTCAAGGTAGGAGAGGAACCCATCATCATTGTGGTGGCGGGAGATGCCAAGGTGGACAACAGCCGCTACAAGGCCCAGTTCCACACCAAGGCCAAAATGCTGACCTTTGAGGAAGCCCATACCATGATCGGCCATGACCCCGGCGGCGTGTGCTCCTTTGCTCTGCCGGATAATGTAAAAACCTATCTGGACATCTCCCTGAAGCGGTTCGAGACCGTATTCCCCGCCGCCGGCAGCAGCAACAGCGCCATTGAACTGACCTGCGAGGAATTGGAGAAGTATTCCTCCAACTTCGTCTCCTGGGTGGATGTGGCAAAGGGCTGGCGTCCGGAAGAAAAGGAAGCTTGAGGGGCTTATGCTGAGATTTATTCACGCGGCGGACTTCCATCTGGACAGTGCCTTCGCCGCCCTGACGCCCCGGCAGGCCGCCGCCCGCCGCCGGGAGAGCCGGGAGCTGCCGGTGCGGCTGGCTAATTACGTCAACCAGAATAACATTGATCTGGTGCTGCTGGCGGGGGACCTCTTTGACAGCGCCGCCTCCTACCGGGACACGGCAGAGGAACTCTCCGCCGCTCTGGGGCAGATGGAGGCACAGGTCTACATCGCCCCCGGCAACCATGACTGGTACGGCCCCGGCAGCCCCTACCTGACGGTGAAGTGGCCGGAAAATGTGCATATTTTCACTCAGCCCCGGTTGGAAACGATGGAATGGCCGGAAAAAAATCTGGTGCTCCACGGTGCGGCCTTTACCCACGGTGAGCAAGCCGACGGCTTCCTCACTGGCTTCACCGCCCCCGCCGACGGGAAGCTCCATATCGGCCTGCTCCACGGGGAGATCGACCCCTCGGAGGCCCGGTACGATCCCATCCGCAAGGAGGAGATCGCCGCCAGCGGCCTTGCCTATCTGGCGCTGGGACACATCCACAAGCGGGCGGAGCCTTTGACCTTTGGCGGCACCGTCTGCGCGTGGCCGGGCTGCCCGGAGGGACGGGGGTTCGACGAATTGGGGGAAAAAGGCTTTTATTCCGGCACGATAGACGATTCCGGCAAGGTCAGCCTTACCTTCGTCCCCTTCGCCCGGCGGCGGTATGAAATTTTGACGGTGGACGTCACCGATCAGGACCCCCGCGCCGCCATCGAGGCGGCTCTGCCCGCCGACACGGCACAGGACCTGTACCGTATTCTGCTCACCGGAGAGACCGGCGAGGGCGGCGTCCATACGGACGCGCTGAAAGCGGCGTTGGCGGACCGGTTCTACGCATTGGAACTGCGGGACCGGACCCGGCTGGCGGAGGACCTGTGGGCCAAAGCGGAGGAGGACTCCCTCCGGGGCCTGTTTCTGAGAGATTTAAAGCAGCAGCTGGCGCAGGCTCAGACGGAAGAGGACCGCCAGCGCGTCACCATGGCCGCCCGGTTCGGACTGGCGGCGCTGGATCACCGGGATTTAGGGTAACGTCGATTGTGGAAACGCATTTTAATAAAAGGCCACCGGAGCAGGTTGCAGAACCTCTCCGGTGGTCTTTTCACTTATGGCACAGATTTAATCGTACCGCAGGGCGTCGATGGGGTTCAGCTTGGCCGCCTTGTTGGCGGGCAGGTAGCCGAACAGAACGCCGATGCCTACGCTGACGCCGAAGCTGACAGCAATGTCGGAAAGAGTCGGCACCGCGCTGAAGGTGATGCCGTTCATGGAACTGGACATGATGGCCCCCACCGCAATGGTGGCGGCTCTGGCCAGCAGCAAACCGAATACGATACCCAGCACCCCGCCCACGGCGGAGGTGGTGCCCGCTTCAATGACGAACTGGCCCCGGATGTCCTTCTGCTTGGCGCCCAGAGATTTTCGGATGCCGATCTCCCTTGTCCGTTCCGTGACGGACACCAGCATGATGTTCATAATGCCGATACCGCCCACCAGCAGGGAAATGGCGGCGATGGCCACCAGTACGATCATCATGGTATTCATCATGGTGTTCATGGCATCCATCATCTCTGCGGAGGTCATGACCATGTAGTAGTCCGAGGACTGATAGGTTTTATACAGTCGCTTTTCCACAATGCCCTTGGCAGCGGACGCCGTATCCCGGCTGGTGGCCGTCAGCAGGAACATTTCATCGGTGCCCATCATCATGGTGCCGGTGCCCATCCGCTGGGCGTTTTCATAGGGGATGTAGATCACATCGTCGGCGCTGCCCTCGCTGCTGTCGCCGCTTTTACTCAACACGCCGATGACGGTGTAAGGCACACCGCTCAGAGAGATGGTCTTACCCAGTGCGTCGCCCCGGAAGGCGGTCTGCGCCAAATAATCGCCGATGACGCAGACATTCTGATGCCGATCCACGTCGATGTAGCTGAGGAAGCGCCCCTCCGCAAGAGTCTCCCCCTGCATGGTGCCCTTGGTGTCCTCCTTGAAAAACGCCTCGCTGACGCCGTAGACCGAGGTGCGGGCATAGTCATCCGTCTGGTAGCGCACCTTGGCAGAAGCGGAGACATAGGGGGTCACGCCGGTGAGGTACTGGGGATATTTGTCCACCAGTTCATAGAGATCCTCCACATCCACGTCACGGGTGCCGCCGGTCCCCCGGCCATAGGTCATGACCTGGATCAGATTGGAGCCCATTTTTTCAAACTGGCTGTTCATCATATTGGTCATGCCGTTGCCGAGAGACAGAATCACGATCACGGCGCCGACGCCGATGATGATACCCAGCATGGTGAGAAACGCCCGCATCTTGCTGGTTTTCAGAGATTTCAGCGCCAGCTTGAAGGATTGGGTAAAGTTCATACGCCCACCTCCCCGTCTGCGCCGGTCTCCTCCGGCTGCACCACGGCGGCGGGATCGGAGGCGTCACCGTCATAGATGATGCGGCCGTCCTGAAGGCGGACGATGCGCTTGGCTTTTACGGCGATGGAGTTATCGTGGGTGATGAGCACCACGGTATCCCCCTCCTGATTCAGCTTCTGGAGGAACCCCAGCACCTCCCGGCCCGTCCGGGAATCCAGCGCGCCGGTGGGCTCATCCGCCAGAATGACAGAGGGATTCCCCGCCAGTGCTCTCGCGATGGACACCCGCTGCTGCTGACCGCCGGAAAGCTGGCTGGGCAGATTTTTCTGCTTGTCAGCCAAGCCCACACGGCCCAGGGCCGCCACTGCCCGCTCCTTCCGCTCCTCCGCGCCCACACCGGCGTACAGCAGGGGCAGTTCCACGTTTTCCAGCACGGTCAGTTTGGGGATCAGGTTATACTGCTGGAAGATGAATCCCAGCATTTTGTTCCGGATCTCCGCCTGCTGGTCATCATCCATGGTGGATACGTCCACGCCCCCCAGATGGTAGGTGCCGCTGGTGGGCACATCCAGACAGCCGATGATGTTCATGGCGGTGGATTTGCCGGAACCGGACTGGCCCACAATGGCTACAAACTCCCCCTTGTCAATGGTAAGGCTCACGCCGTCCAGGGCGTGAACGTCCTCGTCGCCCATGTGGTAGATCTTGTAGACGTCTTTTAATTCAATGAGATGCTCCATGGCTTACATCCCCATCATTTCGGCCATCATGTTAGAGCTTTGGTTGGGGATCAGGACAGTGTCCCCCTCTTCCAGACCGCCGGTGACCTCGATAAAATCGCCGTCGCTCTTGCCCAGCGTCACTTCCCGTGTTTCCAGCTTGGAGACATCCGCCACGGCGGTATTGTCCGCGTTCATGGCGCCGGGGCCCGGGACCGTCACGGTGTTGCCCCGGTTCACAGCGTCCACGGGGATGCACAGGGCATTGGGGACCCGGTCGCCCTCGATGGTTGCGGAGACATTCATACCCGGCTTGAGGTCGCCGTAATCCTTGATGAGGATGGTCACGGGATAGCTGGTAGCGCCGCCCGCCGTGGTGCCGTTGATGCTGACGTTGTCCACCACACCGGTGAAGGTCTGCCCTTCCACCGCGTCCGCAGTGATGGTGACGGACTGCCCCGCCTCCACCTTGCTGATATCCAGCTCATCCACGGCCATTTCCAGCTTCAAGTAGCTCATGTCATAAACCACTGCCAGAGAGCCGGAGTTCATGCCCTCCACTTTGTCACCGGCCTTGAAATTCTTTTCGATCACGGTGCCGGTGATCTGAGAGGTGATGTTGTAATCATCCAGACTGTCCGCTGCCATAGAAGCCGCCAGTTCCGCATTCTGCAGACTCAGCCGGGCGTTCTCCACCCGGTTCCGGGCATCGGCGGACTCCACAGTGCACAGGGGCTCCCCCTGCTTGACGGTGCTGCCCGCCAGCTTATTCAAGCCCTGAATGGTGCCGCCGGCACCGGCGTAGACAATGGTGGCTCCACCCAGATTGATGGGCGTCTGGCCGTAGCTGGCGTAATTGCCGATCCGGGCAGAGGCCGTGAAGGAATCCGAGACAGCGCCGGGATTCGCCAGCTTCACCCGGACGCTGACGGCGGACAGGCCGTTGCTGGTAATACTGGTGGAGTTGGACACGGAATCCACCGTGCCGCTCACCGGGGCGTCATAATTGCCGATATACACCGTGGCCGCCTGACCCACATAGAAGTCCGTGGGGCTGGCGTAGGGGAACAGGAAGTCGATGGACAGATCCATGCTGGAGGTGATCTTGGCGATCTGAGCACCTGCGTTCACGCTGTCACCGTTATGGACATACAGTTCCTGAATCGTGCCGCTGATGGAAGCCACGGGGTTCAGAGCCTCCTTGGCCTGCTGATAGGCTATTTGAGCCTGCGCCACAGAGAGCTCTGCCCGGTCCACATTGTTCTGGGCGTCGCTGCTGTTCAGGGCAAACAACAGATCCCCCTTATCCACCAGATCACCCAGCTCAAAGGGTGCGTTTTCGATCTCGCCGGAGATCAGAGTGGTGACGTTATAAGAATCTGCGGGCTTCAGGGTCGCCGTTCCAGTAACGGACAGCGTCAGATCCTGCCGGGTGGCCTGAGCCACCAGATAGCTGCCGCCGAGATAGGCGTTTGCCTTTTTGGATGCCCTGGCCATGCAGCCTGCCGCCACAGCGGCGATCACCACCGCGGCAATGGCAATTTTCATCCATTTTTTTGCTTTCTTGCTCTTGGGCAGGCCGAATTTCTTTTTCGGCTCTGTTTCAGACGTGGGCACAGTCTGCCCTGCCTTCGTTTCCTTCATCAGTTCTTCCATATAGACAACTCCTTTATGAACGCTGTGCGGGGTGGGTCTTTGCCCCCATGCCCCGCCGCAGGATCTCCAATGCGTGCTGCAGCTTTTCCCGGTCCTCCGGGTCGGTCTCAGGCCGAATGCCGTTATACATGATGGGGACTATCAATACAATAAGCATCCTCAGAATGCAGTTCAGGTCCTCCGGCTCCCGCAGGTCCAGCAGATCTGGGTTCACGCAGCCCTCCATTCGCTTCAAAATGCGATCCGGGTCCAGAAACTCCAGCAGGCCGCCCTTCTGCAAGCCGTCGTTGCGGTTGACGATAGCGGACATCATACCCATGCCCCCCAGACTGCGGTCCGCTGACCGGCGGCTCTGAAGATGATCGTACATGGCCGGCAGGGCTGTGAAGATGTCGCCACCCTGACTGCGAAGCACCTCCTCAAACACCATAAGCATCTCGTTGATGCTCTCCTCCATCAGATAGTGGAACAGATCCTCCTTATCCCGGAAATACATGTAAAAGCTGCCACGGGGAATTCCCGCCTCCCGGACGATCCGGTTGATGGACGCCTCGTTATAGGGCCGCTCCGTAAATTCCCGGACTGCCGCTGACAGCAGCTTTTCCTGCTTTTCCGGCGCCAGATTCAAAAATGTACTGCTGGGCAAGCCGCCAGCCTCCTTTCGATCCGTAATGATCTCCCTAATATCTGGGACAGGGTCCCGCACACCCCTTCCTCCCATCGAGAAAGCCTGTGCGGAACCGGATACTCTTCCTAATATGACAACCTGTCGGGTATGATACCCGACAGGTTCCGCATGGTTCCCATGCGGCCTGAAGTTTTTCGGGTTACCACCCAAAAAACTTATGATTTCAATGGCGCAGTGAAACCTCCCTGTTTTCCCCGCGCACACCCCTTCCTCCCGTTGAGAAAGCCTGTGCGGAACCGGATACCCTTCCTAATATGACAACCTGTCGGGTATGATACCCGACAGGTTGTCATATTGCAAGTATTTCCTTCAAATGTTCACAAACTTTTCACATTGTATGAGTCAGCTCATACAGCGGCACCCGCCGGTCGTAGGGCTGGGGGCAGTAGGTCACGGAGGAAATTTTCTTTCCGCTCAGGCCATACTTGGGATGGGTTCCGAACAGATCGATGTACCGCATCAGGTCATCCTTCTCCGCCGCCATGGCCTCCAAGAGCAGAACAGTGGCCCGGGCGTCATCCACTGCCCGGTGGCTGTTTTCCGCCTCCGTCAGACCGTAGGCTTCGATGGCGTTGCACAGCTTGTGGGGATAGTCCCGCCGGTCCCGGTACACTGTCAAAGCATCCAAAAATCGGGGCTTTCGCAAAACGGACACCAACCCCAAGGGTTTCAGCAAATAGTAGAGGAAATTCAGGTCAAACTGAGCGTTATAGGCCACCAGCAATGGCCGCTCGGCCCCCTCCAGTAAACGGCAGAAGCCCTCCGCCGCCGCACGGTCATCCACGCCTTCCCGGTCCAACTGCTCGTCCGTAATGCCGGTAAGCTCCGTAATGAAGGTCGGCAGCATCTGTCCTGCCGGAAGGCGGACAAGGGCATTGAAATTCCCCCGCTCCGCGCCGTTTTCCAGGGCCACAGCGCCGATCTCAATGATCCGGTCCCGGCCGAACTCAATGCCGGTGGTCTCCGTGTCGAATACCACCAGCCGGTCAAAATTCTTCCAAAGTTCCATTATGCCTCCCAATTCTCCCCGGTGGCATAGTCGATCTCCACACCGGGCTGCACGTTGTAGCAGTAGACATGAAAGCAGACGCCCCGGCCCTGATCTTCCACGGAATATGCCTCCATCTCCACGCCCCGGGCCACCAATTCGGTATCCACAAAGGCGGGGGTCACCCGGTAGAGCACATGATTCCCGGTGGAGGCCACATAGTCCGCCACCTGATTTTCAAAGGGCAGCATCCCCTCCACGTTCATATACCGGGTGCCGGTGATGAGATTTTTTTCGTTGGCGTTTTCACCGGTAAGCTGAAAGCCGATGAGGTGACAGCGGTTATAGAGGTTCCCGCCGTCCACAAAATCATATTGGTTCTGCACCCAGCCGGTGGGCTTCACCTTGCTGATGCTCTCCCGCTCCTCTGTGGGCATCAGGTCCACGCCGACGCAAGCCTCCGCGACACCGCAGCGGCCCAGACTGTCCAGCTCGCTGTAATACTCATAGGAACCGGTGGTGTATTCCTCCTCCGTAAAGGAAGGCTGATTCCGGTCGATGACGGCGTAAGCGCTGGTGCCGTCATAGTCCGGGATATTCGATAGATCATAGCTGGGGGCCAGCATTTGTCGGGCCAGACCGACGAGCATCGTCAGGATGATGACTGCCAAGGCCTCCTTCCGGCCGGGTTTTCGAGTTGTACGCCGTTTCTTTGCCATTTTGTTTCTCCTTTGGGTCCCGCGAAATTTTCACTGCCACATCATAACAGCTTTCGCCGGATTCCGCAACCGGGTATGAAGGGGTTTCCCTCCGGGCAGACTAAAGGAAATCCATTCTCAGGAGGAACGCCATGCGCAAACGTCTGCAAATTTTCTGTCTGCTGCTTCTGCCCTGTCTGACGCTGATGGGGATCCTTGGCCGCGGCTCCCCCGCCGCCCTGTCCGCGTCCAGCGACGCCGCCATCCCCGCCTCCGCCGATAACTGGGGACTGTCCTTCCCTGCGGAGCACGAAACACCCATCGGCAATGCCACAGCGGACTTTCTCACCCAGTATGACGCCTGGTATGTGGGAGACACCAGCCAAAAGGTCATTTATCTCACCTTTGACTGCGGCTACGAAAACGGCAACACCGAGGCCATTTTGGATGCGCTGAAAAAGCACAGCGCTCCGGCGGCTTTCTTCGTGGTTGGCCACATGATCGAATCTGCCCCGGACATCGTCCGCCGGATGGCGGCGGAAGGGCATATCGTAGGCAACCACACCTACCATCACCCGGATATGTCCGCCATTTCCGACAAGGCCAGCTTCCAAAAGGAGCTGGATTCTCTGGCGACGCTGTATCAGGAGATCACCGGGCAGGAATTGTCCCACTTCTACCGGCCCCCGCAGGGGAAATACAGTGAGCAAAACCTGAAACTGGCTCAGGAACTGGGCTACCAGACAGTGTTCTGGAGCCTTGCCTACGTGGATTGGTATGCCGACAACCAGCCCACAGCGGAGCAGGCCTACGCCAAGCTGCTCCCCCGCATCCACAACGGTGCCATCGTGCTGCTGCACTCTACCTCCTCCACCAACGCCGCCATTCTGGACGATCTGCTGTCGAAGTGGGAGGACATGGGCTACCGCTTCGCCCCCCTGACGGAGCTTTCCGCCCCGGCCAAGTCCTGACCAGCCGCCCCGCCGTTTCTAAAAAATTCCACTGCCCAAAATAACGCTGGAGACTGTCGATAAAGTGGTTAATTCTCAGTGATGGTAAGGAAGGGTGTGCGCGGGAAACCCAAGAAGGGTGTCCTGCGCCATTGAAATCCTGAGTTTTCAGAACTTTTATAAAGTTCTGAAAACTTGCTCAGCGGGGCGAAAAGACTTTTTCGACACGCTGACGCTGTCCGGAGGAATATCCTCCGGGCAGCGTTGCTCATTTTTTCCGTTCCAGCAGGGCCAGCAGCAGTCCGCCGATCAAAATAGCGAGATCCGCCAGATTCCATACATAGCGGCCGATCTTCGGCAGCTTGGGAAACTGCACATAGTCATAGACCGCGCCGCGCCGCAGCCGCTCCCACAGGTTGCTGAGACCACCGCCCAAGGCCAGTCCCGCTCCTATGGGACTGCGGCGGCGGAACACCCACACCAGCGGCAAAATCAGAATGGACAGCGCCGTTACCAGCTTCCGTTTCAGAGGCAGGCTGAAGGCCGCGCCGTCATTCCACAGGGCCGTCAATCGGATGCGTCCTCCCCAGAAAAATGCGTCCTTCCGCTCCGGGCGGTTCAAAAGCTGCCGTAGACCGGCGCACGCGGCCAAAACCGCTGCCGCGGTAAACAGTGTCAGCATTCGCCGCCCTCCTTTGCCTTTTCCATCGCCGCCCGCACCGCGCCGCTGTTGGCATTCTTCCGGTTATTCTGCCACACGGTATCTCCGATCTGCTTCTGGACCTCCATCATTTCCTCGTGGAAAGCGGAGGCCGACAATCGCAGCGCCCCGTGGCCCAGAATGATGATCTGCTCCGGCCCGTCGGAGGTGGCCACCCGGACCCGGTGCTGCCGCCCGATCTCGTAGGTCGCCCGCTCGATATAGGCGTCCGCCGTCTCCGCCTCCTTGGTATAGACAATGGTGATGTTGTGGTACTTTTCTACGCTGCCCAGACCGCCCTTCACCTTGTAGGCGTCAAACACCAGGATGACCCGGCATTTCCGGTAGCCCTGATAGTTGCACAGGAGGTCGCACAGCTTTTTCCGGGCGGCGTCCAGATGTTCCGCCGCCAGCTTTTTCAGCTCGTCCCACGCGAAAATGATATTATACCCGTCTACCAGCAGATAATCCTCGCCGGAGAAGGCCTGTTTCAATTCTCGCCGTTTTTCCTCCGAATGATCGGCCACAGGCCGCTTAGGAGCCTTGGGTGGAAGAAAACTCTCCCGCTTCACCGCGCCGTAGGTCCGCTCGAAGATGGCCTGCAACTCCTTATCCTGGGCTGCGGTCCCGGCGTAGGTACTGACGGGCCGCCGCTGGGGGGGCGCTTCCTTCGGTTCAGACTCCGTCCCCTGTGGGCGCCAGCCGCTGTCCACCTGGGCGTGCTGGGCCACCTCCCGCCACGGGATCACCACACCGGCCCCGTGGGAGCAGAACACGGAATCCGCCGTGTTTTCCACGTCCCGCTCCGGGTCGTACCCCATGGCCTCGATGACGGCTTCCGCCTCCGCGCAGGGGAAATACCCCGCCGGGACGCAGGACAACCGCCCCTGTCCACGGGTGTAGACCGCCACCTCCCGGGCATAATCCCGAAGGCCCGCCACCGGGGCCGTGCCGGTGAGGGCCGTTTCCTCTCCCACGGTCTCCGGCGGGTCCACCTTGCCGCCCATCTGCTGCAAGTCCATCATGGCCCGGCCCACCTGCTGGGCGGGGATTTCCAGCCGGAACCGGTACCACGGCTCCAGCAGCACACTTTCCGCCTGCATCAGCCCATGCCGCACGGCCCGGTAGGTGGCCTGTCGGAAATCGCCGCCCTCGGTGTGCTTTTCGTGGGCGCGGCCCGCCAACAAGGTGATTTTGATATCGGTGATGGGTGAGCCGGTCAGTACCCCCAAATGAGGTTTTTCCAACAGATGTGTAAAGATCAGCCGCTGCCAGTTCAGATCCAACTTGTCCGTGGGGCACACGGAGGCGAGGGTAATGCCGCTGCCCGGCGCGCCGGGTTCCAGCAGCAAATGCACCTCGGCGTAGTGCCGCAAGGGTTCAAAGTGGCCGATGCCCTCCACGGCGTTGGCGATGGTCTCCCGGTAGCAGACAGCCCCTGCGCCAAAGCTGATCTCCATGCCCATCCGCTCCCGGACAAGCCGCTGCAGGACCTCCATCTGCACCTCGCCCATGAGCTGAGCGTGGATCTCCCCGTTGTTCCAGGCAATGTGAAGCTGGGGGTCTTCCTCCTCTAATTGCCGCAGCTTTTGCAGCGCCGTGTGGGGGTCCATGCCGTCCGCCAGCTCCACCCGGTAGGTCAGGACCGGCTGCAAGACCGCCCCGGACCAGTCCGGCTCGATCCCCAACCCCTGTCCGGGGAAGGTGTGACTCAGGCCCGTCACCGCCACTACGTCCCCGGCCTCCGCCGTGTCCACGGGGCGGAATTTCGCCCCGGAGTAGAGCCGGAGCTGATCCGCCTTTTCCTGCCAGACCGTGTCCCCCTCCCGGCCAGTGAGCAATTCCTTGGTCCGCAGCGCGCCGCCGGTGATCTTCATGTGGGTCAGCCGGGCGCCCTGCGCGTCCCGCGTGATCTTGAACACCTTGGCGCCGAATTCTGCCGGATAGTCCAGCTGGGGGGCATACCGCTCCACGCCGGCAAGCAGCTCATCCACGCCCTCCACCTTCAGTGCGGAGCCGAAGTAGCAGGGAAACAGCTTTCGTTCCCCGATCAGACGGGAGATCATGTCCTCCGGAAGTTCTCCCATTTCCAGATATTGCTCAAGAGCTGCCTCGTCGCAGACGGCGGCCTCCTCCCACAGGGTATCCGGGCCCCCGAAGTCCACGCAGCCGCCGCTGAGTTTATTCTTTAAGTGGGCCAACAGCGCCGCCCGGTCCGCGCCCGCCAGATCCATCTTGTTGATAAACAGGAATGTAGGCATCTGATACCGTTCCAGCAGATCCCACAGTGTCCGGGTGTGGCCCTGTACGCCGTCAGTACCGGAGATCACCAGCACGGCGCAGTCCAGCACTTGCAGCGTCCGCTCCATTTCGGCGGAAAAGTCTACATGGCCGGGGGTGTCCAGCAGCGTCACACGGGTCTCCCCCAGTTCCAGCACCGCCTGCTTGGAAAAGATGGTAATGCCCCGCTGCCGCTCCATGGCGTCGGTGTCCAGAAAGGCGTCCTGATGGTCCACCCGCCCCAGACGGCGGATGGCTCCGGCCCGGTACAGCAGGGCCTCTGATAAGGTTGTTTTTCCGGCGTCCACATGGGCCAGAATGCCGATACAGATCTGTTTCATGGGCAATATCCGTTTCCGCCGGAGCCTCTTGCCCGGCCTGTTTTTTCTTATTATGACAGATTTCCAACGGGGGTTCAACCCCCGCTGCCGGTCCTTTTCCTGATTCCGTATTTGGAAAGGCCGACCTATCGGCAACCGTTTCCGCAAATTCCTACAAAATCACCTACTCGGAAACATGAGGTTGTTGGTCACACCGCCGATCTCTTGGGCGTTTGCATGATTTCCTCTTGACGGACCGCCTTCACCGTGCTAAACTGCAGCCAACTTAAATGAAAGGACGGAGACAAGCGATGACCGTTATGACTGTTTTCTCTTCTGTATACGCATTTGCACAGGCTGACTGCGCCGTTTCCGTCTGCTCTGAAGCTTCTTCCCACTCCAATATCGCTATGATTCTGGACGCCAGCCTGCTGCTGGCGTCCATTATTATTTTACCCATTATTATTCTGGTACATCATTTTCCCATTTGTCGAATCCCGGTACAACGCCCGGTTTCCCTTTCGATCCTCTGAGGATCGGACCTGAAACACCAAGCGGCTCCGTCGATTCGACGGGGCCGCTTTTCTGTTTGCTTTCGCTCCGGTTATCCGGCTGTCAAAGCGTAAAACATTTGAAAGAACTCGAACTTATTTTCAGAACTTTACAAAAGTTCTGAAAATGTTTAATTCCAATGCGCAGGACACCCTTCTTGGGTTTCCCGCACACACTTTTCCTTACCGTCGTGGAAAATCTGCCACTTTATCAACAGACTCTTATTTTTTCAGGAGGTATCATCCATGTATATCAGCATCACGAAAACGACACACCCCGGAACACTCCTCCCCTCGGATCAGCTGGGCTTCGGCATCCACTACACCGACCACATGTTCATCATGGATTACAGCGATGAAAAAGGCTGGTACGATCCCCGTATCGTCCCCTTCCAGAACATCTCTCTGTCCCCTGCCGCCTGTGTGTTCCATTACGGCGCCGAGGTCTTTGAAGGGTTGAAGGCCTACCGCCGTCCTGACGGTGAGGTGCAGCTGTTCCGCCCCTGGGACAACATGGAGCGGATGAAGAACTCCGCCATCCGCCTGGGTCTGCCGGTAGTTCCCCCGGAGGACGCACTGGAAGCCGTCAAGGCGCTGGTGAAGGTTGACGAGCGCTGGGTCCCCTCTGATCCCGGCACCTCTCTGTACATCCGTCCCTTCCTGTACGGTACCGATGCGAAGCTGGGGCTTCACGGCGTTCACACGGCCCAGTTCATCATCATTCTCTCCCCTGTAGGCAGCTACTTTGACAACGGCATGGAGCCGGTGAAGATCATCGTGGAGACCGAGGACGTCCGGGCTGTCCGGGGCGGCACCGGCGAGGCCAAATGCGGCGGCAACTACGGCGCTTCCAACCGGGCCGGAGAACGGGCCTTTGCCAACGGCTATTCTCAGGTACTGTGGCTGGACGGCGTGGAGCACAAGTATGTGGAGGAAGGCGGCGGCATGAACGTGGTCTTCAAGATCAACGGCAGGATCATCACCCCCATGCTGACCGGATCCATCCTCCCCGGCGTCACCCGCCGCTCCTGCCTCCAATTGTTTGAGGATTGGGGGATGCCCGTAGAGGAACGGCTCATCTCCGTCGACGAGCTGTTTGAGGCCGCCGCCAATGGAACGCTGGAGGAGGCCATGTGCGTCGGCACCGCCGCCGTCATCTGCCCCATCGGTGAACTGACCTACGAAGGCAAGGCATATACCATCAACAACTTCCAAACCGGCCCTCTGGCACAGAAGCTGTATGACACCCTCACCGGGATCCAGTGGGGCACGCAGCCCGATCCCCACGGCTGGACCTGCAAGGTCTGAGCTGTCCCGGCAACTTCTCTGTCGATCTCAAAACTCCATATCGTTTTACAGCCGTCTCCCGGAGAAATCCGGGAGACGGCTGCGTTATTGATCTGATTCAGAATAGACTGCTAAAGACGTTTGGCAGGTCTTTCCGTTGTCAGTCCTCAATGCTGATAGCGCTGACAGGACAGCCGTCCCGGGCGGTCTCTGCCTCGGTCTGCTGGTTGGCCGGGATCTCTCCACCGTGGGCCAAGCCGTCATCCCCCATGGTAAACACCACCGGGCAGGTTCCCGCGCACAGGCCACAGCCGATGCAGTTTTCGTTCACTGTTGCTTTCATACGATTTACCTCCATTATTCCTGAATGGTTCCGTCCCGGCCCAGTGTTACCACCTGCCAGGGCAAAAACTTTCCGCTTTCCCGGAGCGCCGTTTCCGCCGCCCTCTGCAAGCCGCCGCAGCAGGGCACCTCCATGCGGACGATGGTGACCTCCCGGATGTCATTGCAACGGATGATCTCCGTCAGCTTCTCCGCGTAATCCCCCTCGTCCAGCTTGGGACAGCCGATCAGCGTGATCCGCCCCTTCATAAACCGCTCGTGGAAGTCTGCCCAGGAAAAGGCGGTGCAGTCCGCGGCGATCAGCAGTCTGGCCCCCTGATAGAACGGCGCCTGTACCGGCAGCAGCTTGATCTGAACAGGCCACTGCATGAGCCGGGAGGCCGGGGCAGACCGCATGGGGGCAGCCGTGTCCGTTCCCTGATGCAGTGTGTCTGCCTGACTGCCGGGGCAGCCCATCTGTAAGGGTGCGCTGCCGGAACAGCCGCTACGGGTGACGGGAGCGCTGCCCTTCAGAGATGCCGCCTTTTTCATCAGTTGTGCGGCGGCAACGGCCTTTTCATCAAATGCGGCGGCCTCCCGCTCCACAAAGGTAATTGCGTTGGTGGGACAGTGGGGCAGGCAGTTGCCCAGTCCGTCGCAGTAGTCATCCCGCAGGAGCACAGCCTTGCCGTCCACCATGCCGATGGCCCCCTCCTGACAGGCATCGGCACAGGCGCCGCAGCCGTTGCATTTTTCCCGGTCGATCTCGATCACTCTCCGTACCATATAGAGTGTCTCCTTTTTTCTCAGCTATGCAGGCTTGTTTTTGTGCTCTTAGTATCGTATAATAGGCTCATAAAATCTGTTGCGTTTGCAACTTTTTTGTAAAAACAGCTGACAGTTTCAGGAGGGATTTCCATGCGGGTGCGTGTTCCGGATTATTTTGACGGATTTTCCTGTCTGGCGGGGGCCTGTCCCCATAGCTGCTGCATTGGGTGGGAGGTGGTCCTGGACGAGGACACGGTCCGGCGGTATCAGCAGCTTCCGGGAGCCTTGGGCGAGCGGCTCCGGGATGCGATGGCCCTGGACGGAGAGGATGTCTGCTTTCCGCTGGATGGCCGCCGCTGTCCCTTTCTGAATCAGGAAAACCTCTGCGACATTCACTGCGCCTTGGGGCCGGAGGCCACCTCCGTCACCTGCCGGGAGCACCCCCGTTTTATTGAGGACTACGGACCCTTTCAGGAGATCACTCTGTCTGCCGCCTGTCCCAAGGCCAATGAACTGCTGCTGGGCACCCGTGACCCTCTGACCTTCTCGGAGCGTCAGGATAACCAGCCCACGGAGGACGGGGACGAATGGCTGGATTGGCTGGTCCCTCTGCGGGACCGCCTGCTGGATCTCTTGCGGGACCGGAGCCGCTCCTTAAAAGCCCGTCTGCGGGACTTCCTGCTCATCACCGGGGAGGCCCAACAGCTATTTGACAGCGAAAACATGGCGGAGCTGGCCGCCTTCTGCACGGGATCTTGGGCGACTTCTGCGGAAACCAATGCCGGTTCCGGCTCTTGGGAAGCTGCCGCCTGCCGGTGCTTACAGGATCTGGAAATTCTGGAACCGGACTGGCTTGCGCTGCTGAAGCAATGGGAGCAAGCGCCGGAATTGCCCGGCTTCGCTCCCCAAGACCCGGAAAAGCTGGAACGCATCGCCGTGTACTTCGCCTTCCGGTATCTGCTGAAGGCCGTCAACGATGGAGACCTGCTGGGGCGGGCGCAGTTCTGCGCGCTGGGGGTGCTGGTGACAGACCGCCTCTCCCGTTTCGTAGGACTGCCGGAGGCCCTGCGGCTGTTCAGCCGTGAGATTGAGCATAACGAGGACAATCTGGACACGCTGCTGGAACAGTTCTGGCAGACGGAGGGCCTTTCCCTGTCCGCTCTGCTGGCGGCCTTCGGCGGATAGGTCCACCTTTGTGCGACCTGCTTGTCCACCGCAGATCTTTTTGTCAAAAACATTGAAATTGCACAAAAGCTATTGACTTATCTCCAATATCATTATATATTATAGACACAAAGAGGGAGAGAAAACCCTCGATGGGAAACCCTCTTTCTTCGCCGGAGAGCGTTACCGGAAGGTCAAATACGAAGCACATCATTTATGGGATCGCGTGAGACATGAATTCTGTACGCACGGTGCTTCATGGATTGGCAGGCAGTGTTTCAGCTCTCAACGGCAGATAGATGGAAGTAGAGGTAACCGTATTGAAAGAAATTCAGCAGAAGTAGCCCCCGTTTGTCGTTGGAACAAGCGGGGGCTGATGCTTTTTATAGGAGCCTACTGAGGAAGGTCAGAGAATTGTTTTGCCTTAATTTTTGTGGGAACGGACGGAGATTTCAGCAGACGTCCGCCTTTTATTGGAAACTTCATCAAATTTCAGGGAGGGGGTTGACATTCCGAACTTCCGCGCCTATAATACAGCACAACAAGGAAATCACAGCAAACCTATGACGGAGAGCAGTACCCAGTCAAGATGACCTTTCAGAGAGTTCCGGGCGGTGGGATCGGAGCAGGAGTCGGCTGGCGAATGGACTTCGGAGGGCGGTCCGAACGGGAAACCAAGTAGAGGCCGACGGGAATCCCACCCGTTATCCATCGGGGCGCGTATGATGGTACGCGTAAGCGAGTGGGCGTGTAAACGTCAATTTGGGTGGTATCGCAGAAGCATCAGCTTTTGTCCCATGAGTGGGGCGGAGGCTGTTTTTTTATTTCCGTTTGGCCCCGGCACAGCCAAAACGGTCATCTGCCACTCAAACATTTTATATTTTTGGAGGAACCCAAAATGAAGAACAACATGATGAAGAAGCTCCTGACCATGACTCTTGCCTGTGCCATGACCCTGTCTCTGGCCGCCTGCGGCAGTAAGGCCGAACCCTCTGCCGACCAGAGCACCGCTGCACCCATCGAAACCGACACCAAGGCCTACAAGGTGGCCATCATCAAGCAGCTGGACCACGCTTCTCTGGACGAGATCGCCAACGCCGTCACTGCGGAGCTGGATCAAATCTCCGCCGATAAGAATGTGAAGATCGAATACGAGGTCACCTCCGGTCAGGGCGACCAGACCATTCTCAAGCAGTTGAGCGACCAGGCCATTGCCGACGGTGTGGATGCCATCATCCCCATCGCCACCACCGCCGCCCAGATCGCCGCCCTCTCCGCCGAGGAGACCAAGACCCCTGTGGTCTACGCCGCCGTCTCCGACCCGGAGACCGCCAAGCTGACCGGGATCGACTATGTTACCGGCACCAGCGACGCCCTGAATACCGATTTCATCATGGATATGATGTTCGCCCAGAATCCCTCTGTCGCAAAGGTGGGCCTGCTGTACTCCCTGTCTGAACCCAACTCTGCCAAGCCCATTGCCGACGCCAAGGCCTATCTGGATACTAAGGGCATCGAGTACGTTGAACAGACCGCCAATACCAACGATGAAGTAGTTGCTGCCGCCTCCGCCCTGATCGCTGCCGGTGTGGACGCCGTGTTTACTCCTACCGATAACGTCATCATGGCCGCAGAGCTGGCTATCTATGAAGATCTTGCCAAAAACGGCATCCCCCACTACACCGGCGCTGACTCCTTCGTCCGCAACGGCGCCTATGCCACCTGCGGCGTGAACTACACCGACCTGGGCGCCCAGACCGCTGACCTGGCCTACACCGCCATGACCGAGGGCATGTATGGCATGGAGGACTACTACCTGATGGACGGCGGCATCATCACCGTCAACACAGACACCTGTGCCCTCATCGGCAAGCAGGCCGACTACGCCTGCTTCGACAGCATGGGCGAGGTGGTAGAGGTCACCACCACCAAGGACTGATCCAGTCAAATTCCCCGCCCCGCTCCCCCGGCCCGCTGCCGGGGGCAGCGGCATGAAAGGAGCGCATTCTCTTGCTGATGATCACACAAACCGCTCTGGAACTGGGCTTTTTATACGCTTTGGTGGCCATGGCCCTGTTTCTGAGCTTCCGGATCTTGAACATCGCCGATATGACCACCGACGGTTGTTTTGTCCTTGGGGCGGCGGTCTCTGTCACGCTGGCCGCCGGGGGACACCCGATCCTAGCCATTCCTGCCGCCATGCTGGCGGGCAGCTGCGCCGGATTCGTCACCGCTTTTTTGCAGACTCGCTTGGGGATTCCCTCCATTCTGGCGGGCATCGTCACCAACACGGGCCTGTACACCGTCAATCTGATGGCGATGGGCTGGAAGGCCAACCAGAGCCTGCTGGGAGGCAGCACGATCTTCACCCTTCTGCGGGACAGCGGCATCGGCGGCGATTGGTACGAGTTGCTGCTGGTGGCTTCTGTCACCATTCTGGCAGGCGTACTGCTGCTGGCATTTCTGAAAACACGCATGGGCCTTTCCATTCGGGCCACAGGCGATAATCCCGACATGGTGCGGGCCTCGTCCCTGAACCCGGCGTTCACCGTCACGGTAGGACTGTGCGTATCCAACGCCCTGACAGCCCTTTCCGGGGCCATGGTGGGCCAGTATCAAAAGACGGTGGACATCAACTCCGGCACCGGCATCGTGGTCATCGGCCTGGCCTGTCTCATCATCGGTGAAACGGTTCTGGGCCGCCGGACCGTTACCAAGGGCGTGCTGGCGGTGATGATAGGCTCCGTGATCTACCGTTTTATCTACGCCGTTGTCTTTTACACCAAGGTCGTACCGGTGGAGTGTCTGAAGCTGCTGACGGCCGTCATCGTGGCTCTGGCCATTGCAGCTCCCAGCATCCGAAAGTGGGCGGCCTTCCAGCAGCGGAAGCTGGCCGCTGGAAAGGGAGGGAACTGACATGCTGGACATTCAACGCATCTCCAAGACCTTCAATCCCGGCACCGTCAATGAGAAAAAGGCCATCACGGACCTGTCTCTCCATTTGAACAAGGGAGAATTTGTCACGGTGATCGGTTCCAACGGCGCAGGCAAGTCCACCCTGTTCAACGCCATCGCCGGCAGCTTTTACGTGGATGCAGGCGCCATCACCGTAGGCGGTCACAATATGACCTTTCTGCCTGAATACAAACGGGCGAAGCGGATCGGCCGTTTATTTCAGGACCCTCTGAAGGGGACTGCCCCCAATATGACCATCGAGGAAAATCTGGCACTGGCAGCAGGAAACGGCAGTTGGTTTTCCCGCTTGACCCAGAAGGATCGAACTCGTTTCCGCGACCGGCTGGCCCTTCTGGACATGGGACTTGAGGATCGGCTGAATCAGCCGGTAGGGCTGCTCTCCGGCGGCCAGCGGCAGGCGCTGACGCTGCTGATGGCGACCATGAATCCCCCCTGGCTCCTGCTTCTGGACGAGCATACCGCCGCCCTGGACCCCGGCACAGCGGAAAAGGTACTGGAGCTGACGAAGCGGATCGTGGCAGAGGGGAACATCACCTGTCTGATGGTAACGCACAACATGCAGCAGGCTTTGGAGCTGGGAACCCGGACATTGATGATGGCTGACGGCCGGATCGTGCTGGACGTTTCCGGCGCTGACCGGGCGGGCATGACCGTAGAGGATCTGATCCACCGGTTCAAGGCCGGTACCGGCAAGACCCTGAGCAATGACCGGATGCTACTCTCCTGAACTTAATGATAGAAAAACACCCGTTTCTTTACGAAACGGGTGTTTTAATTTTTATCAGAAAAGTTCCAATTTTTTATGATTTCAGGACTTTTCGTTTACTTTTTGCTCTCAGCCACAGCAACGGCCACAGCCACAGTAGCGCCCACCATGGGGTTGTTGCCCATGCCCAGGAAGCCCATCATCTCCACGTGAGCAGGGACGGAGGAGGAACCGGCGAACTGGGCGTCGGAGTGCATACGGCCCATGGTGTCGGTCATGCCGTAGGAAGCGGGGCCAGCAGCCATGTTGTCGGGGTGCAGAGTACGGCCGGTGCCGCCGCCGGAGGCCACGGAGAAGTACTTCTTGCCCTGCTCGATGCACTCCTTCTTATAAGTACCGGCCACGGGGTGCTGGAATCGGGTGGGGTTGGTGGAGTTGCCGGTGATGGACACATCCACGCCCTCGTGGTGCATGACAGCCACGCCCTCGCGGACGTCATCGCAGCCGTAGCAGCGGACAGCGGCCCGCTCACCATCGGAATAGGCCACCTCCCGGACGGTCTTCAGCTCGCCGGTGTAGTAGTCAAACTGGGTCTGGACATAGGTGAAGCCGTTGATACGGCTGATGATCTGGGCGGCGTCCTTGCCCAAGCCGTTCAGGATCACCCGCAGAGGCTCTTTCCGGGCTTTGTTGGCGTTGCGGACGATGCCGATGGCGCCCTCGGCGGCGGCGAAGGACTCGTGGCCCGCCAGGAAGGCGAAGCACTTGGTCTCATCCCGCAGCAGCATAGCGCCCAGATTGCCGTGGCCCAGACCCACCTTGCGGTCCTCAGCCACAGAGCCAGGGATGCAGAAGGACTGGAGGCCGATGCCGATGGCCTCGGCGGCCTCGGCGGCGGTCTGAACATTCTTCTTCAGCGCGATGGCCGCGCCGACACAGTAGGCCCAGCAGGCATTTTCAAAGCAGATGGGCTGGATGCCCTTCACGATCTCATAGGGATCAAAGCCGGCAGCCTTGCAGATCTCCCGGCACTCCTCCACGCTGGAGATTCCGTACTGAGACAGGACGGAATTGATTTTCTCGATTCTTCTCTCGTAGCTTTCAAACAGAGCCATTTCCAATTCCTCCTTCTCTTATTCCTGACGGGGATCGATGTACTTGGCGGCGCTGTCCCACTGACCGTAGTGAGACTTGGCGCTCTCCAGTGCCTCGTTGGCGTCCACGCCCTTCTTGACGGCTTCCATCATCTTGCCCAAGTTCACAAACTCATAGCCGATGATCTCGCTGTCCTTGTTCAGAGCCACGCGGGTGCAGTAGCCCTCTGCCATTTCCAGATAGCGGGGACCCTTCTCTTTGGTGGCGAACATGGTGCCCACCTGAGAACGCAGGCCCTTGCCCAGATCCTCCAGAGAAGCGCCCACAGGCAGGCCGCCCTCGGAGAAGGCCGTCTGGCTGCGGCCGTAGACGATCTGCAGGAACAGCTCCCGCATAGCGGTGTTGATGGCGTCGCACACCAGGTCGGTATTCAGTGCCTCCAGAAGGGTCTTGCCGATGAGGATCTCAGATGCCATAGCGGCGGAGTGGGTCATGCCGGAGCAGCCGATGGTCTCCACCAGGGCCTCCTCGATCACGCCGTCCTTCACGTTCAGCGTCAGCTTGCAGGCGCCCTGCTGAGGAGCACACCAGCCGATGCCGTGGGTCAGACCGCTGATATCCTTGATTTCCTTGGCCTGAACCCACTTACCTTCTTCAGGGATGGGGGCCGGTCCGTGATACGCGCCCTTGGCCACCGGGCACATACGCTGTACTTCGCTGGAATAGATCATTGTCCGCTCTCCTTTTCTATTCGTTCCGAATTTTGCCGGTTTTTCCTGGGCTTGACCGGCATTTTGACGGTTTTTCGTTGATATTATACCGGCAAACGATTACTCTGTCAAGGGTCGTCACCATGCGTAAAAAAAGAATACAGAACGCCAATGCTTTTCCACCGCGATCTGACAGACAATAAAAACCGGGCCTCCGCATGAACGGAAGCCCGGTCTGAAAAGCTTGCTGAATTCTGGTGGTTCTCTTACAGCAGGCCGCTGGCAGAGAAGATGGATGCGAACACCAGAGAAACAACGGTCATCAGCTTGATGAGGATGTTGATGGAGGGGCCGGAGGTATCCTTGAAGGGATCGCCCACGGTGTCGCCCACAACAGCGGCCTTATGAGCTTCGCTGCCCTTGCCGCCGTGGTTGCCGTCCTCGATATACTTCTTGGCGTTATCCCAAGCGCCGCCGGAGTTGGACATGAAGATGGCCATCAGGACGCCGGTGACCAGAGCGCCGGCCAGCATGCCGCCCAGAGCGCCGGTGCCCAGCAGGAGGCCAACTGCCAGAGGAGCCAGAACAGCCATGACGCCGGGAACCAGCATCTCCTTCAGAGCAGCGGTGGTGGAGATGGCCACGCAGGACTTGTAGTCAGGCTTGCCGGTGCCTTCCATGATGCCGGGGATGGTGCGGAACTGACGGCGCACTTCCTCGATCATACTGTAAGCCGCCTTGGACACGGAGTCCATGGTCAGAGCGGAGAACACGAAGGGCAGCATACCGCCGATCAGCAGACCGATGGTCACGCGGGAATCCAGAATGTTGATGCCGGCATCACCAATGCCAACAGCCTGCGCATAGCTGACGAACAGAGCCAGAGCAGTCAGAGCGGCAGAGCCGATGGCGAAGCCCTTGCCCATAGCAGCGGTGGTGTTGCCCACGGCGTCCAGCTTATCGGTGATCTCACGGACGCTGTGATCCAAGCCACTCATCTCGGCGATACCGCCGGCGTTGTCGGCGATAGGGCCGTAAGCGTCCACAGCCACGGTGATACCGGTGGTGGACAGCATGCCGACAGCGGCCAGAGCGATGCCGTACAGACCGGCAACCTGATAGGAAACGAAAATACCAACGCAGATCAGCAGAATGGGCACGGCGGTGGACATCATGCCCACGGCGATGCCGCTGATGATGGTGGTAGCGGGGCCGGTCTCGGACTGCTGGGCGATCTTCTTCACGGAGTTATAATCGCCGGAGGTGTAGATCTCGGTGACGATACCGATGATCAGGCCAACGATCAGACCCGCGATGATGGCGATGGCCTGGGCCATACCGCCGAAGAACACATTGCTCAGAACCAGAGACAGGACCACCACGATGGCGGAGGAAACATAGGAGCCCATCTTCAGAGCCTTATGGGGATTGGAATTCTCATCGCCCCGGACAAAGAAGCAGCCGATGATGGAAGCCACGATACCGGCGGCAGCCAGGATCAGGGGGAACAGAGCGCCGGCGCCGTTGAAGGTGCCGACCACAGCCACACCCAGAGTCAGCGCGGACACCAGAGCGCCCACGTAGGACTCAAACAGGTCAGCGCCCATGCCGGCCACGTCGCCCACGTTGTCGCCCACGTTATCAGCGATCACGGCAGGGTTCCGGGGGTCATCTTCGGGGATGCCGGCCTCGACCTTGCCCACCAGGTCAGCGCCCACGTCGGCAGCCTTGGTGTAGATACCGCCGCCCACACGGGCAAACAGCGCGATGGAGGAAGCACCCAGAGAGAAGCCGGTGAGAATCTCCACGTTGCCGGTGAAGGCATAGATGGCGGCGCAGCCCAGCAGGCCCAGGCCAACCACGCACATACCCATGACGGAACCGCCGGAGAAGGCGACGCCCAGGGCCTTGTTCATGCCGCTGGACTTAGCGGCGGCAGCGGTACGGACATTGGCCTTGGTAGCCACGTTCATACCCACATAACCGGCGCACACAGAGAAGACCGCGCCGATCAGGAAGCAACCAGCGGTGAGCCAGGTGATGAACAGGCCGATCAGCACGAACAGCACCGCCACGAAAATGACCAGGATCTTGTACTCCGCGAAGAGAAATGCCCGGGCGCCATCACTGATGTTTCCCGCGATCTCCTTCATCCGTTCCGTACCGGCGTCAGCCTTGGAGACCGCGGAGGTCTTCCATGCGGCAAACAGCAGAGCCAGAACCGCGCACAGCAAAACTACCCAAATGATGTTTTCCATTCCTTCCACTCCTTAAACGTTTTGTATAAAATTGAGTGTCTAACTTTGCTGTATCATTCTAACAACACCGCGCGTTTTTTTCAAGTAAATTTACCTAACGAGTGAATTACTTTAAATAAGTTTTACGTTTTGCCCAATTTTTTCCTTGAAAGCTTTTAAATTTTCGTCTTTATTTTTCATTTAACATTCATAAAATATACGAATTATCAAATTTTTTTATATATATTAAGCCGTATTTTCTTTAAATACGCATAAGAATGTGAATAATTTTTCGATTTTTTCTCAAACGTTTACGAAAAATTTCAGAAAAACGATTACGCGTAGTCGAAATTTTTGACACCCTCAAAAAGCATAAAAAAATCCACGCCCTCTCGGCGTGGTCCTTCCGGTTTTACCGTTCGCTGTGGCTCTGCTCCTGACCGTCAAAAATCAGGTCATCCACATCTGCCATGAACTTGTTCATCGTCATTGCACATCCCTCCTTTTTTCAATTTTCATCCTGATTATACGTCTGCATTTGAAGGTTTGCAAGGCAGTAATTGTGATTTTTTTGTAAACTCTGCGTCAAGTGCCTTCATCCGCGCCGGGGTGGGGCTTCCTCACACGCTCCGGAACTCCTGTTTCTTTTCCGCAAAATGAAGAAATTTGTTTACATTCCGGAGGGATATTACTATAATATAAGGATATTTCCCGACGGTACACGTCAGGCAGCGTACCGTCTACCTACACATCAGGAGGCGGTTATGCCGAATTTCAGGTCTCTTGAGTCCCTGCGCCGCCGGGTCTGCACTATTATTGACATTGGTACGGCGGATGACCTCATCAGCCGCGCCTATGACATTTTCTACACCTTGGTCATTCTGGTAAACCTGATGGTCACCATTGCCTACACCTTCGACGAGGCAGAGGCCGCCTGCGGTCCGCTGCTGCTGCGGATCGAAGCTGCCACCGTGGCCTTCTTCGCAGTGGACTGCGCTTTGCGGATCTGGACTGCCAAGTACCACCATCCCAATCTGAAGGAATGGAAGGCCGTCTGCCGATACATTTTTTCCTTCTCAGGCATTGTGGACCTGCTGAGCTTTCTGCCTTACTACATGCCCTTTTTCTTCCCCTCCGGGGCCGTGGCCTTCCGGATGTTCCGGGTGGTGCGGATCTTCCGCCTGTTCCGGATCAACGCCTATTACGATTCCCTGAACGTCATTACTCAAGTCCTTACCAGCAAGGCCCAGCAGCTTCTCTCCTCCGTGTTTATCATTCTGGTGCTGATGACCGCCTCCAGTTTGTGTATGTACTCTCTGGAGCATGACGCGCAGCCCCAGGTGTTCTCCAACGCCTTTTCCGGCATCTGGTGGGCGGTATCCACCTTGTTGACGGTGGGCTACGGAGATATTTACCCCATCACCACCCTTGGCAAGATCTTTGGCATTTTGATCACCTTCCTGGGCGTGGGCACGGTGGCGATCCCCACCGGTATCATTTCTGCCGGCTTCGTGGACCAGTATTCCCGCATCAAGCGGATCAGCGAATACGGCACGGAGGCGGACATTCACTTCATCCGCATCCACCTGACCCCCGGGACCGCTGGGCCAATGCCCCGCTGCGGGACCTGGGCCTGCCGGAGGGCGTCATCATCGCCGCCGTGCAGCGGGGACGGGACATCATTGTTCCCCGGGGCGATGTGGTGCTCCTCCCCGGTGACAATCTTGTGCTGGGGGCAGGCGTCTATGAGGATGACGTCCGCATCCAGCTAAAGGAGATCGTCCTTCAGACACATCATCCCTGGGTGGGCCACCCGCTCCGGGATCTGGACATTTCCCGACAGACGGTCATCATCATGGTCCGCCGCCGGAACCGAACGCTGATCCCCAACGGCGGCCTGAAGCTGCTGGCGGGTGACAAGGTACTCCTCTATACACAATCTCACCTGCCCCACGCGCAGGATATCCAAATCTGATCAATCATGCAAGGAGGCCCTCTATGGCTGACGATATGAGAACTCTGGGCTATATCTGCCCGAAATGCGGTGCGCAGGTAATGGGTGCCCGCTCCGTATTTGCGCTGGAAGCGTCTGACGCCGAGATCGAATGTTCCTGCGGCGGCAGTGTCCTGCGGACGAACTATGACGGCCAGAACTATCACATTCTGGTGCCCTGCGGCGTTTGCGGCCAGACCCACGAGGCTGTCTGTCCGCCAGAGCGGATGCTCCACGCCGCCACCGCCCTCAGCTGCCCGGACAGCAAGCAGTTCTGCTGCTTCATCGGCGACGAGGGCACAGTGGAACATCACCTCCGGGAGGCCAGCATTGCCATCTCCAAGGAAAAGGCGCAGGAGAACAGCGGCGAGGCGGAGGCCTTTACCGACAATGTGATCATGTACGAATTCCTCTCGGAGCTCAAGGACATCGCCGCCCGGCCCAACGGTATCACCTGCGGCTGCGGCAGCCACGATTACAGCATGGAAATCCGCCGGGACGCGGTGGAGCTGACATGCCGGGACTGCGGCGCCCGCCTGCGGCTCAGCGCCGCCACCGACCGGGATCTGGACGATCTCTGCTGCCACATGAAGCTGGTCATTCCCGGCGGGAAGTGACCGTCTCCTTCTATTCTCAAAAAGAAAGGTGTAAAACTGTATGATCTCGCTTCTGGCCCGTTTCTTCTGCAAAAGCGACGGGAAAAGCCCCGCTCAGCTACGGACGGCCTACGGTATTCTCTGCGGCGCTGTTGGGATCGGGCTGAACCTGCTGCTGTTTTTGGGCAAGTTCTTTGCTGGGACCCTCTCCGGCTCCGTCGCCATCACGGCGGACGCCTTCAACAACCTCTCTGATGCCGGTTCCTCTGTGGTCACGCTGCTGGGCTTCCGCATTGCCGCCAAAGCGCCGGACCCAGGCCATCCCTTCGGCCACGGCCGGGCGGAGTACCTCTCCGGTCTGGCGGTATCCATGCTGATTTTGCTGATGGGCGTGGAACTGGCCAAGGAGTCCCTGAATAAGATCCTGCACCCCGCTCTGGTGGAGTTCAGCTGGCTGGTGATCGGGATTCTGGCTGTTTCTATCTGCGTGAAGCTGTATATGGCCATGTATAACCGCTCCCTCGGCAAAAAACTCTCCGCACCGGCGCTGCTGGCGGCAGCAGCGGATTCGCTGGGAGATTGCATGTCCACCTCTGCCGTTCTGGTCGCCACTCTGATTGGCCATTACTTCCAGCTCCCGGTGGATGGCTGGGTGGGTATTCTGGTGGCACTGTTCATTTTCAAGGGCGGCATAGACGCCGCCAAGGACACCATCGATCCCCTGCTTGGAAAGCCTCCCACGCCGGAATATGTTAAAGAAATCGAAGATCTGGTAATGGCCCACAAGGAGATCTCCGGGATTCACGATCTGGTGGTCCATGACTACGGCCCCGGCCGGGTGATGATCTCCCTCCACGCGGAGGTCCCGGCCACCGGCAGCGTCATGACGATCCACGACGCCATCGACAACATCGAACAGGAGCTGCACCGGAAGCTGGGCTGCGAGGCGGTGATCCACATGGACCCCATCGCCACGGATGACAGCACAACCGTTGTCCTCCGGAATAAGATCACAGAGCTGGCCCATTGCATCGATCCAGCCCTCAGTATCCACGATTTCCGCATGGTCCCCGGCCCCACCCACACCAATCTGATCTTCGACGTGGTAACGCCCTTCGGCTTCCGGCTGGAGGACGCTGAGGTAGCCCGGCAGCTCCGGGCCCTCATCCGCACCTTCGACAGCCACTATGTCCCCGTGATCCAGGTGGAACACTCCTACATATAATCTGACAGCGGCGGCCCGGAGTCATTCCGGGCCGCTGCTGTATGCGCAGGCCGATCTTTTTTTGATTTTTCCCGCAAAAGGCCTTTACAAGTTCAGGAAATATTGCTATAATAACAGGGCTGTATGGGGGCGTAGCTCAGCTGGGAGAGCGTACGGTTCGCATCCGTAAGGTCGAGAGTTCGATCCTCTTCGTCTCCACCATAAAAACCACTCCATCGGAGTGGTTTTTCTTTTTCGTTAACGCTTCACTGGAAGTTTTTGTTTGGGGGTATCTTATGAAAACCGCATTGATCACCGGCGCGTCCCGTGGAATTGGCCGGGCCGTGGCCCGGGAATTAGCCCATCAGGGCTGGGCTGTAGGCATCAACTACCTGAATCGGGCGGACAAGGCCCGGGAGCTGGTGGAGGAACTGACAGCAGCGGGCTGTCATGCCGCCATGTTCCAGGCCGATGTCGCGGACAGCGCTGCCGTGGCCGAGATGGTCCGGAAGCTGGGCGAGACCTTCAGCCCGGTAGAATTGGTGGTAAACAACGCCGGTGTGTCGGGTCAGGGGCTGTTTCAGGACACCACCGACGAGATGTGGGACCGGTATCTGGCGGTAAATCTGAGCGGCGCCCGGAACACCGTCAAGGCAGCCCTCCCTCACATGATCTCGGAAAAACGGGGCTGCATCGTAAATATTTCCTCCATCTGGGGCCAGCGGGGGGCAAGCTGCGAGGTGGCTTACTCCTGCACAAAGGCGGGCATCATCGCCCTGACCCGGTCGTTGGCTATGGAATTGGCCCCCTCCGGCATCCGGGTAAACTGCGTGGCCCCCGGCGTCATCAACACCGACATGGTGCAGGTACTGGGACAGGAGACCGTGGAGGAGCTGATCCGCGAGACGCCTCTGGGCCGTTTGGGAACACCCGAGGATATCGCCTATGCCGTGGCGTTCTTCGCCTCGGAGCGGGCAGGCTTCATCACCGGTCAGGTCCTCACCGCCGACGGCGGCTTCATTGTATAGAACTTCATGCATGGCAGCGCACCGCGAACATGCGCAAATGCCAGTGCATGAAGGTTTCGCGCATCATTTCCGGTTGCCCCGCAGGAGCGAGGAAATGGCACATTTCTTATTTCGCTATGCTTTTGCATGGCAAACCCGCACAGCAAAAGGACTGCCGCTTAGCGGCAGTCCTTTATCGTTGACTGACCTCCCAGGCGTCCTGAAAGATCAGATCATCCACATCACCCATAGGCTTTTTCGGCTCCATACGCTTCCCTCCTTTGCGATATCTGCATTTACAACTTACTCAGTATATGCCGCCGAAGGTAAAAAATTGCACGAAACCGTGCATCGGAATTAAAAAAGCCGTCCAGGACGTCCCCTTTACAAATGGCCTGAAAGTGTGTATAATATTTTTAATTATGTGCAAATATCTGCAAATGCGAGGAATTTAATCATGGAACTGACTCAAGGCGTCCGGTTCGACACATTGGAGCTGTCACCGGAAATTCTGCGCGCTTTAATGGAGCGCAATATTGTACAATCCACCCCGGTGCAGGCAGGCTGCATCCCTCCCATGCTGGAATGGCGGGACGTGATCGCCAAGGCCCCCACCGGTACAGGCAAGACCTTTGCCTACGGCATCCCCATTGTGGAGCATATCGACCCGGAGGACGAGAGCGTTCAGGCGGTGATTCTGGCCCCCACCCGGGAGCTTGCCATCCAGATCACCGATGAGCTGCGGATCCTCTACACCTATAAACCCGGCATCCGGGCAGTGTGCCTGTACGGCGGCGCCCCCATCGGCCGCCAGATCGACGCGCTGAAAAAGCATCCTCAGATTGTAGTGGCTACGCCGGGACGGCTGTCCGACCACATGAAGCGCCGCACCGTCCGGGTGGACACGGCAAAAACCGTGGTGCTGGACGAGGCGGACCGGATGCTGGACATGGGCTTCATCCATGACGTGACCCGGCTGCTGGACCGCATGGACAAGCGGAAAAATCTGGGACTGTTCTCCGCCACCATCTCCCGTGAGGTCATGGACATCGCTTGGGTGTATCAGCGGGACGCGGAGGAGGTCACCGTCCGGGAGGACGAGCAGAACAAGCCCGATATCAAGCAGTTCCGCATGGACGTCAGCTTCGACGGCAAGGCGGAGGCCATTGCCAAGATCCTGAACGAGACGGGCTTTGACCGCTGCATGGTGTTCTGCAACACCAAGGGCAGCACAGAGCGCATCACCAAGTTCCTGCAGATGCGGGGCATCGACGCCCAGTGCATCCACGGGGACATTCCCCAGAAGAAGCGGGAGCAGGTAATGGATCTGTTCCGCAAGGGCAAGCTTCGGGTCTTTGTCTCCACTGATGTGGCCGCCCGGGGTATCGACGTGGATGATGTGGACATCGTGTTCAACTGCGACATTCCCGATGAAAATCAGGACTATGTCCACCGGATCGGCCGTACCGGCCGGGCCAAGCGGCAGGGCGTGGCCGTCAGCTTTGTGGCGGACTTCCCCTCCAAGATCCGGATCGACGATATTGCCAAGAATACCCGCAATGAGATCCTGCCGGTGAAATTCGATGAAAACGGCAGCCTGACCATGGCATAACATAAAAGGAGTCCCTATGAAATTATGGAAGCGCCTGACAGCGCTGTGTCTCAGCGTTCTGGTGTGCGTTACCCTCCTGACCGCCTGCGGCCGGAAGGAATCGGCAGACGGCCGGGCATCTCTCTCCGTTTGCGTGGGAGAGACTCCCGCCACCTATGATCCTATCTACGCCCAGCGGATCGGGGACCAGACCATCCTGAACCACCTTTATGAAAATCTGATGCGGCTGGAAACGGGCGAAAACAGCCAGGCCATCGCAGTCCCCGGTGCCGCCAAAAGCGTGGACATGAAGGAGAACAGCGATGGCACCGTCACCTACACCTTCCGCCTCCGGGGCGGCAAGTGGTCCGATGGCGTAGAGGTCACGGCCAGCGACTTTGTATACGCCTGGCAGCGTCTGGCGGACCCCGCTACCGGCTCCGTGTATGCCCCGCTGCTGTCCATTGTCAGCGGCTATGCGGAGGCTCAGGCCTCCGGCGACATGAGTCTGCTGGCGGTGAGCGCAAAAAGCAGCACCACCCTTGTGGTGACCCTGACCGGTCATTATGACTGGTTCCTGCGGGAGGTCTGCACCTCCATCGCCACCATGCCTCTGCGGCAGGATGTTGTACAGCGGCTCAAGCAGGAGGCGGATGCCGCCAACGATAATCTGAAAGAGGATGAGACGCCCCGTCGCTGGTGGTCCGATCCCACCCGTCTGGTGACCAATGGTCCCTATACTGCCTCCGCAGAGGACGAAAACGCTCTGACGCTGACGGAAAATACTGCCTACGGCAAAAAGCTGACCGGTCCGGAGGATCTGACCTTCTGCTTCGGAGACACGCAGACGGCGGAGGTCCTGTATGATCAGGGCGTGGTAGACGCTGTCTGGCCTCTGACGGAGGAGGAGATGGCAGAGCAGATGGAAGCAGATGAGACCTGGCAGGCAGAGCCTGTTCTGGAGACTTACTCCGTCATGTTCAACTGCAGCCGTCTGGAGGATGAATCCATCCGCAAGGCCCTGAGCCTGGTGATCGACCGGGAACAGCTGACCGCCATGGCGGGGATTACGGCACAGCCCGCCGAGGGACTGGTGCCCCCCGGTGTGCCGGAGGACAACGCAGATCTGGATTTCCGCGCCTGCGGCGGCAGCCTGCTGGACAACGATCCGGAAAGCTACGCCGACCGCTGCCAGGACGCTGTGGACCTGATGCAGAATGCCGGATATGACCGGGGCAGCGACCTGAGTGCGGAGCTGGGTGCTCTGGAATATCTCTATGTGGATCAGGGCAGCAACAAGACCGTGGCCATGGCCCTGTGCGGTATGTGGGGCTACTATCTGGGCGTGAACGTGACGCCCAGAGCCGTAACGCCGGCGGAGCTGGCCTCCGCTATGCGCAGCGGGAATTACACGCTGGCCGGTATGTCCGTCAGCGCCGTGTGCAGCGATGCGGAATGTTTCCTGATGGACTGGACCACCGGCAATCGAGACAACTTCCTCCACTATGAAAACAGCGCCTACGATACGCTGATGTCCATCATCGCCGGTGCAGAGGACGGCTCGGCCCGTATGGGCTGTCTCCATGACGCGGAGGACCTGCTGCTGGAGATCGACTGCGCCATATCCCCCCTCTACACGGTTGGAACGGCCTGGAAGCTGCGGGACACCTATCTGGGTGCCATCCGGGACCCCCGGGGCTGGTTCGACTTCCGGGGCGTGTATCCCAAGCCCGTCACCGTGCAGTAATTCCAACAGAACCAATGGAATACGCCGCGACCGCAAAGAAATGCAAAACAACGCAGCCGTTTTCGGGATAATCTCCCGAAAACGGCTGCGTTTTTTATGTTCCAAACTCTTGCGGACAACTTTCTTACGGCTTCGCGTAGATTTTTCTTCCGGCGGACCAGACTGCCTGTACGGCCCCCTCCTGACGGCGGTACACCGCCCGTTCCAGCCGCTCCGCCGGAGTCAGGGTGCGAGGCTGAGGCAGCGTGTCATCCGCCAGTACGATGGCGTGAAGGGAATTTCCCGCGGCAAAGCCCGGCTGCTCTCCAAAGAATTCCTCCCCGGCAGAGGTAGCCAGATACCACCCTTCCGCCACAGTGAGGAAGGGGGTGCTCCAGTCATCCATCATCCGCCGGGCCTTGGAAGCTCGGATAGCGGCCGCCGTCACGTCAAACAGATCCAGATGATCGCCTCCGGCGATGTCGCTGCCAAGGGCCACCTTCACGCCCTCGTCCAGCATCCTCCGTACCGGCGCCACGCCGGAGCAGAGATTTTGATTGGAGTCGGCGCAGTGGACCACTGTTACCCCGGCGTCCTTCATGGCCTGCCGCTCCCGCTCGTCCGACCAGACGCAGTGGGCCATCACGGTGCGGTCATTCCAAAGGCCGTACTTCTTGTAGGTCTCCCAATACTGCCTGCAATCCGGGTGGAGTTGGCGTACCCAGTCCATCTCCGCGCCGTTTTCCGACAGGTGGGACTGCACCGGCAGATCGCGCTCCGCCGCCAGCTTTCCCAAAAATGCCATCAGCTCATTCGTGCAGGAGGGGGTGAACCGGGGTGTCAGAATTGGCTTGATGTGCCGGAAATCCTGACAGGCATCCAGCCATCGCAGCGTTTCGCGCATGGATTCCTCCGTGGTCTCCTCCAACACGCCGGGTGCGCCGTTGCGGTCCATATTCACCTTGCCAACATAGCCGGTGATCCCCGCTTTTTCCAGCTCATCCATCAAGATCAGGGTAGCGTCGGTGTGGAGAGAGGAAAACATACACACCCGCGTGGTCCCGTGGGACGCCAATTCCCCCGCCAGCTGCCGGTACACCGTCCGGGCGTAGTCCGGCTCCGCAAACCGGGCCTCCGTGGGGAAGGCGTAGGCATTCAGCCAGTCCAGCAGGGGCAGATCCATACCCATCCCCAGCATGGGATACTGGGGAGCGTGGAGGTGCAGGTCCGCAAAGGACTGGACGATCAGGCAGTCTCCATAGTCCTCCACAGACGCTCCGGCATATTGCTCCGGCAGCACCGGATACACCCCGGTAATGACGCCGTTTTCAGCGATAAGATAACCGTGTTCCGTCACATCCAGCCGGCCGCAGGCCGGCGCGGAAACGATATTTCCTTTCAGAATAGTGGTCATTGCGTCCTCCTTTCAAAACAAAAGAGCGCCCGCATAAGCGGACGCTCATAGCAAGATCTTAGGCGATCTCATAGAAACTTCCGCGCCTGAGACGATCCCATCAGCGGAATTATATGAGCCATATTTCCTTTTACAGTTTGATTGTACCACAGTGCCGGGAAAAAGGCAAGCCCCACCGTCGGCACACATCCGGGGAGGGTCGCCTATACTGGCGTACAGGCAAAATTCCGCCTGAATCGAGGAAAAGGCGTTGATTCGTATGCTGCAAGCATTGAGCTGGGCCGCTTTGGGCACCGGCTTTACCTTTCTGATGACCACCTTAGGGGCTGCGGTGGTATTTTTCTTTGTGGAGGAGCCCCGGCCCCAGTTCCAGCGAACCATGCTTGGCTTCGCCGCCGGGGTGATGACGGCGGCCAGCGTCTGGAGCCTGCTGCTGCCCGCCATCGAGCAGTCGGCGGACTTCGGCGTTCCCGGCTGGCTCCCCGCGGCGGCGGGGCTGCTGCTGGGCGTGGGCTTTCTCTCCGCGCTGGACGCCGTTCTGCCCCATCTGCGGCGGGCAAAGGACATGGACTTGACCCGCCGCCAAAGCACGCTGCTGATGGCAGCCATTACCCTCCACAATGTACCGGAGGGCATGGCGGTGGGCCTCGCCTTCGCACTGGCGGCAGAGGGAGAGGGCATGGCTGGGGCTGCGGCGCTGGCGCTGGGCATCGGCATCCAGAATCTTCCGGAGGGCGCCGCCATCTCCCTTCCTCTGCGGCAGGAGGGCAGCTCCCGGGGCCGGGCTTTTCTGTTAGGGACCCTCTCCGGCAGCGTGGAGCCGATTTTCGGTATTCTGGTAGTGCTGGTAGCTGCTGGTGTCCGACCTCTGATGCCATGGCTCCTCAGCTTCGCCGCCGGAGCCATGCTGTATGTGGTGGTGGAGGAGCTGGTGCCTCAAGCCCATTCCAAAGCCGGGACCTGCGGCTTTGTGGGAGGCTTTTTAATTATGATGATCTTAGACGTGGCGCTGGGATAGTGTGTCAAAACGTAAACTTACATTGTCTCCCGGAAAAAAGTCTGCTATAATCGGCCCAGCACACCAAACCCACGCAAAGGAGAACAAATATGGATACAAAATTCAGCGGCAGCGCAAATTACGTAGCGTCACGCGACCTGATGGAAACCGTCAACATTGCCGTGGCTTTGCAGAAGCCTCTGCTCATCAAGGGTGAGCCGGGCACCGGCAAGACCATGCTGGCCCAGGCCGTGGCGGACGCTCTTGGGAAAAAGCTCATTATCTGGAATGTAAAATCCACCACCAAGGCTCAGGACGGCCTGTATGTCTATGACGTTGTGCAGCGGCTCTATGACAGCCAGTTTGGAAACGCTGGCGTAGATGACGTTAAAAAATACATCAAGTTGGGTAAACTGGGCGAAGCCTTCTCTGCCGATGAGCAGGTGGTCCTGTTGATCGACGAGATCGACAAGGCGGATCTGGAATTTCCCAATGACCTTCTCTGGGAGCTGGACCGGATGGAGTTCTACATCCCTGAGACGAAGGAGACCGTACAGGCCAAGCAGCGCCCCATCGTCATCATCACCTCCAACGCAGAGAAGGAGCTGCCGGACGCTTTCCTCCGCCGGTGCGTGTTCCACTACATCGAGTTCCCGGAGCAGGAGCAGATGGAAGCCATCCTCCGGGTCCACTTCGGTGATTTGGAGGAAAAGTTGGTGAAGCAGTCCCTCGCCGCCTTCTACTGGCTGCGGGAGCTGCGGGGCATTGAGAAAAAGCCCTCTACCTCTGAACTGGTGGACTGGATCCGGGCGCTGGTGGCCGGCGGCGTGGACCCGGCCCGCATCGAACAGGAGATTCCCTTCGCCGGTGTCCTGCTGAAAAAAGACAAGGATCTTCAGACCCTGCGGAAGGTGAAATAAGCCATGTTCGCCGCGTTTTTTTACCTGCTGCGTCAGCGGGGACTGCACGTTTCCCTGAACGAGTGGATGACGCTGCTGGAGGGCATGGAAAAGGGACTGCACCACTCCACCCTCACCGGCTTTTATCACCTGTGCCGGGCCATCGTGGTGAAGAATGAGACGGAATTTGACCGCTTTGACCAGATCTTTCTGGAATTCTTCAAGGATGTCCCCTACACCGGGGAGCTGCCGGAGGATCTGCTGGACTGGCTGAACCACCCCAGCGAGGATCTGAAACGGACCATTGCGGACCTGCGCGCCGCCGGGTTCCCGGATGAAACACTGGAGGAACTTCTAAAAATGCTGGAGGAACGTCTAAAAGAGCAGACGGAGGAGCACAACGGCGGCAACTACTGGGTGGGGATTCAGGGCCGCACCCCTTGGGGGAACAACGGCTGGCACCCCAACGGTATCCGGATCGGCGGGCAGTCCATGCACCGCACCGCCATGATGGTAGCGGGGGAGCGGAAATTCCGGGACTTCCGGAAAGACAATAAGCTGGACACCCGCCAGTTCCAGATGGCCTTCCGCACGCTGCGGCAGCTGTCCGCCCAGGAGCGGAGCGCCGAAAAGGAGCTGGATGTGGACGCCACGATCCACGATACCTGCGAGAGCGCGGGGCGGCTGGAGATCCGGTACAAAAACCCCCGGAAGAACACGGTGAAGGTCCTGCTGCTGATGGACCCCGGCGGTTCTATGGACTACTATTCCGGGCTGTGCAGTCAGCTGTTTCAGGCGGCCACCAAATCCAACCACTTCAAGGAGCTGCACACCTACTATTTTCATAACTGCATTTACGGTGACGTTTACAACGGCCCACGGCTCTGGCAGGACGGCCAAACGCCTACGGAATGGCTTTTGCAGAATTTCGACGCCAGCTATAAGGTCATCCTCGTGGGCGACGCCGCCATGAACCCCTACGAACTGCGGGAAAAGCAGTACGATTGGCGGAACCAGCGGTACGGCCCCTCCGGGCTGGAATGGCTGGAGCTGTTTAAAAAGCACTTCCCCTATCTCATCTGGCTGAACCCGGAGCCTTTGCCGGCATTTCAGGACTTCTGGACCTTGACCCATCTGCAGTTGGCCAAGATGTTCCCCATGTTCGACCTTTCCGCCGAGGGTTTGGAAGCCGGCATGAAGCGCCTGATGGTGAAGCGGTAGAGGAGACAAGCCCGCAGCATCGCGGGCAAAACAAATGGAAAGAGGTGGATTATGGATTTTCCCAAGCTGCTGGGGCTGCGCCCCGGCGTCACCGCCGTGATCGGCAGCGGCGGTAAAACCAGTTTACTGCGCCGTCTGGCGGAGGAATTACCGGGGACGGTCCTCCTCTGTACCACCACCCATATCCGCCCCTTTGAGGAATACCCCCTGCTGACGGCCCCTACGCCGGAGGACATCCGCAAGGCTCTGACCGCTCATCGGGTTCTCTGTCTGGGGACCCCCTGCGAAAATGGCAAGCTGACCGCTCCCTCCCTTTCCGTAGAGACGCTGGCCACGCTGGCGGACTATGTGCTGGTGGAGGCCGACGGTTCCCGGCAGCTTCCTTTGAAGGCCCACGATGCCCACGAGCCGGTGATCCCCGCCGTCAGCCGTCAGGTGATCTGCGTGGTGGGGGCATCCGGTTTCGGGAAACCCATCCGGGAAAGCGTCCACCGGCCAGAGCAGTTCTGCGCCCTGACCGGCGCCGCTGCGTCAGATCCCGTCACGCCGGAACAGGCCGCAAAGGCCATTTTGGCGGAGCGGCTGTGCGATACCATGTTCCTGAATCAGATCGACACGGAGGCCCAACGGCCTCTGGCGGACCACTTCGCTGCGGCACTGGGCGGCTCCGGTCTCCGGATCGCCGCCGGGAGTCTTCGGGCCGGGAGCGGCTGGCTTTACCCGGATATCCGAAAAATATGACAGGCCCACTGTCCCCACATTCTGCTGCGAAGCCGCATTTTCTTCGCAAAAGTGCAAACATTTCCACAGAATCATTGATTTCCGCAAACGTTTTCTCCTGTGAATTGCATAAAAATACCGGCAAGGGGTTCACAGCTAACTGGTTCCATGGTATAATTTGACACGTTCTTAACAATATTTCCGCCGCCTTTACCCGCCGCGGAACGATCCTGAACGGAGAAAATACCATGGAACACCATGAAAAAGCAGGATGCCTGTTTCCTAAGATCGGTATGCGCAACGTCAAGACCGCCCTTGCGGCAGCCCTGTGCGCGCTGGTCTACTACTTTCTGGACCGCAACCCCACCTTCGCCTGCATCGGCGCCATTTTCGGCATGGGCAGCAGCTTTATGCAAAGCCGTCTCCACGGCGGCAACCGCTTCTTCGGCACAATGGTAGGCGGTTTTATCGGCATGGGTCTGTTTGCCATTTACATGGAGCTGTTCCCTGACGGCAGCAACGCCTGGGTCCTGATCCCCCTGACCTTCGTCGGCGTGATCATTTTGATCCTGCTGTGTCAGCACATCTGGGTAGGCGGCGTACAGCCCGGCGGCGTGGTGTTGTGCATTCTGCTGTTCAACACCCCCACGGACACTTATATCACCTACGCCATGAACCGTATTCTGGACACCGGCATCGGCGTGCTGGCGGCGATTTTTGTCAATGGGATGCTGCCCGGCGGCTTCACCTTCTCTTTTATGCACAGGCTCTACCAGCGTCTGGGGATCCGGGACGATGTAGAGGATGAATTCATGGCCAAACCCGCCGTCTGAGCGATCTGAGGCCGCTCCTTCCAAACGGATCCATTCGCGCAAATGCAAATATGCAAGAAATACCGCTCCCCTGCTGAGAAAACGTTCAGCAGGGGAGTTTTCTATCTACGCCCCCAGGGTTTGACCCGTAAATTCCGTGTGAAACCTGAAAAAGAGGAAGTGCACTTCATGGAAGCCCACTTTCACCTGACATAGAATCTCGGTATCAGTCAGATATACGGAGGTTTTGACGAATGAACAGGTATAAAGAGTCACTTCGGCAGTACTTTTCTGTACAGGCGAAAGCGCTTCGCAAGAAGCGGAAGCTGACCCAAGAGGAAATGTCCGAGCAGTTACATATCACGGTTCGGGCCTATGGTGATTTAGAGCGCGGCTGCAGTTGTTGTTCTGCAATCGCTCTCTTATTCTTTTTACTGATGCTGGAGCCTGATGAACTGACGGCGTTTCTTGCGCAGATGAAAAAGCAGTTCCGGGAGCAGGATCAGCAGGAGGTCGCATAGGCCCCTTTTTTGCAGCATTTCTGTATCTGAAAATATGGGGGGATTCAGAATATGGATGGTCGCAAACGTGTGCTATTGGCCGACAGCAGCGAGGAATTTCGCTGGTTGATGTGGAGAAGTGCGGCAAATCATAATTTTTTCTCCCTTGCAACCGTTGGCAGTGGCCGCGATGTTTTATTATGTATGCAAAAACAGACTGCCGATCTGCTGCTGATGGACACGGCGCTGCCGGATGTCTGCGGTCTAACCGTGTTGGATGAGTTGCAGCGCCGGGGGACTGCCCCTCAGAGGGTCATCCTTCTCTCCAGCATCGTTTCTGAGCAAGTCACCGATCAGGCTTTTGCTCTGGGCGTCTCACATTTTATTCCAAAGCCGTTTCATACCGATCTGCTGTTTGATGCCATGTACGAACTGTTTCCCGGCTGTTCCTGCGGTCATTGGCCGCATAGTCCTCAGTAGGATACAGATAGTCCACGCCCTCAGAAAATAAAAAACCCCAACGGGCACCGCAAACGCGATGACCCGCCGGGGGATCTCCGGAATCAGTCGTCGCCTCCGTCAAAGGGAGCCGCATGATCCGGACTTTTTACTTTTCAAAGACGGGGATCAATCCACCAGACCGGCGGTGATGATGGCCATGGAGTAGACCTCCAGAGCGTTGCAGCCGCGGGACAGGTCATTGATGGGAGCGTTCAGGCCCTGCAGGATGGGGCCGTAAGCGTCGAAGTTACCCATGCGCTGGCAGATCTTGTAGCCGATGTTGCCGGCGTTGATGTCGGGGAAGATGAAAGTGTTGGCATGACCGCCCACGGAGCTGGTGATGTGCTTGGTCTTGGCCACCACGGGAGACACGGCGGCGTCGAACTGGAACTCGCCGTCCACGGGAACGTCGGGCATGGCAGCCTTGGCCTTCTCGCAGGCGTTGCGCATCTTGTCCACGTCCTCGCCCTTGCCGGAACCCAAAGTGGAGTAGCTCAGGAACGCCACCTTGGGATCGATGCCGAAGACCTTGGCGGTACGGGCAGTCTCAACAGCGATCTCCACCAGCTCGTCCTCGGTGGGCTTGATGTTGATGGCGCAGTCAGCCATAGCCAGGACCTCGTTCTCGCCGGTGGCGGAAGGACGGACCATAATGAAGCAGGAGGACACGATCTTGCTGCCCGGCTTGGTCTTGATGATCTGCAGGGCGGGACGGACGGTGTCGGCGGTGGAGTAGGTAGCGCCGCCCAGCAGAGCATCGGCATAGCCCATCTTCACCAGCATGGTGCCGAAGTAGTTGGCCTGAGACAGGGACTTGCGGCACTGCTCCTCGGTCATCTTGCCCTTGCGCAGCTCCACCATCAGGGCCACCATCTTGTCCATGTCAGGGAAGATGGCGGGGTCCATGATCTCAGCGCCGCGGATGTTGAAGCCGGCCTCTTCGGCAGCCTTGGTGATCTCGTCGGCGTTGCCCACCAGAACGGGAGTCAGAAAAGTACCGGACAGCAGACGGGCAGAAGCCTCCAGGATGCGGGGATCGGTGCCCTCGGTGAAGACGATCTTACGGGGATGCGCCTTCAGCTTTTTGATCAGAAATTCAAACATGTTGATTCCTCCAATTTTTAATTCAGGGAACGGGGTTTCAATTCCACCCTTTATTATACACGGTCCACAGCCGGGGTCAATAAAAAAAGTGACGAATTGGGGCGTGATTTTTTCCGATTTTTGCGTGTCAACTACGAAATTCGGCAAAAAAGCATCGTTAAAATACATAAAAATATGCCAAAAAGCCAGAAGTTGCTTGACGGGCGAATATAAAAGGGATAATATAAAGCGGTAACAATTTGTTACTTTTTATGGTTCACAAATTTTTAAAGGGCATCTGCCCGCGATACGATAGGAGCATTATGAGTCAAAACACCAAAAAGCCTTATGATCTGCCGGATTGGCCCGCAGAGGCGGAACAGGCCCAGGAAGCGCCCAGACCCCGCAGAAAGCGGCGCGCTCCCGCTGAGCCCGAAGACCTCTGGGGCAAGCTCCGCTTCCGGGCCGGAAAGAAGGTCCGCTGGTTTGGCCGCCGCTGCCGCCGGGTCATCCGGGAGGCTCAGGCCCATCGGTTCCCGGAGTCCAACCGGAAGCCTCTGCAATTCCTGCTGATGCTTTGGGGGCTGCTGCCCTCCGCTGCCAGCCGGCTGCGGGAGATCCTGCTGGGCCGCCGCAGAGAGCGGAACCTCCGCACCAGCAGATTCGCCGTCTGGTTTGAAAAGGAAAAGCGCCTTCACTCCCTGATGTTCCTGGGAGGAAGCTGTGTACTGGCAGGCATCATCCTGTTCTGCTCCTTCTTCACCATCGGCACCACCGTCTCCTATGACGGGCAGGTGCTGGGGCGGCTGGCTTCCAAATCGGAAGCCGAAACCGTCCGGAAGGATCTGGAAAGCATCACCTCCCGGACACTGGGAGAGACCTACACCATCGATGATTCCCTGCTGCAATACGATTCCGGCTGGATGCTCCGTCAGGACATTGAGGATAAGGCCGTATACGAGGACCAGCTTTCCGACGAGATCGGTCTTGTGACCTCTGCATACTGCCTGTATGTCAACGATGTGCGCATCGGCGCCACTCCCTACGAGGGCGCGTTGGAGGAACTGCTGGACCAGCTGCAGAAGGCGGCCTCCGATGAAGATACCATTTCCTGTGAATTTGCAGAGGATGTTGAGATCCGGCAGGAGTACGTTCCCACCAGTGAGATCATGAACCTGGGCTATATTGCGGAGCTGCTTTACAGCACCAAGACGGCCGAGGTCACTTACGAGGTGAAAAAGGGCGATACCTGGTCTCAGATCGCCGCCAAGAATGACATGACCTCCGCAGAGCTGCTGGCGCTGAACCCCGGCTACAACATCAATAAGCTCCAGATCGGCGAAGTGCTGACTCTGTCCGCCTCTGTCCCCTACCTGACCATGACCGTGGTAAAGCAGGAACGGTATCTGGATGATGTGTCCTACAACATTGAGTACACCGACAGCGCTGACCTCTATCAGGGCGACTATAAGGTGACCTCCAAGGGTGAATACGGCAAGGCGGACGTGATGGCCAAGGCCACCTATGTCAACGGTGAGGAAACGGAGCGGACCATTCTCTCCTCCGTGACTTTGAAAGAGCCTGTCACCGAATACCGGCTCCGGGGCACCAAGGTCCGGCCCACCTGGATGCCTACCGGCAGCTTCCGCTGGCCCACCAGCGGTCGGATCAGCTCCTACTTCGGCGGACGGAAATCCCCCGGCGGCATCGGCTCCACCAACCACAAGGGCATCGATATCGCCGTCCCCAGAGGGACACCCATCTACGCCGCCGACGGCGGCACGGTGACCTACTCCGGCTGGATGAGCGGCTACGGTTATCTGGTGCAGATCGACCACGGCAATGGCTACGTCACCCGGTACGGTCACAACTCCAGTCTCACCGTCAGCGTGGGGCAGCACGTTTACAAGGGCCAGCAGGTGGCCCGGGCCGGCTCCACCGGCAACTCCACCGGCAACCACTGCCACTTTGAGGTGCGGTACAACGGCGTGGCGAAAAACCCGTTGAACTACCTGCCGTAACAAACTGCATTCCAGAAAAGGGAGGACTTTTGTTCCCCCCTCACAGGGGTAACAAGTGATTCCTGGGATACCCCGGCAGGTCATCGTGTTTACGATGCCTGCCGGGGCTTCTCTGTGTCCTGGGTTTGTAGGGATTCCGGTGCTTCCAGTGCTTCTTCCACATCCTGCTGACCGCTGCCGACATAGCCAATGCCGTTGTAGTAGATCTCCACGGTCTGGGGAGCGTGTTTAGACCACTTTACCTCTTTCTCGTGAACCACGATCTTCTCAATGAACAGCCGCAGCAGCTCCGGCGTCAGTTCCGTGATATCCGTGTACCGCTTCGCCTTATCAAGGAAGCTGTCCGTCCCGCTCACCGTTTCCCGCAGGCACTGGATCTCACTCTCTTTCTGTGGAATACCGGCTGTGATGCAGCTCTGTTCTTCCGTGTAGCTGCCGGAGAGCATTTGGAACTGCTCCGTGGTGATACGGCCCAGCACGCTATCCTCATACAGCTTCTTGAAGATGGTGTCCAATTCCATTTTCCGCTTCCGCATGGCGGCCAGTTCTTTCTCCTGCCTGCGGGTCTCCCGCTGAAGCTCGGCGGACTGCTTGCTGCCAATGTAGGCGGCGAACTTTTCCGGATGTTCCCGTGCCATGGCCGTTACTCTCCGTAAGTCCTCCAGCACCACTTCATCCAGAACGCACTCTCGAATATAGTGGCCCGTACAGGCTTCTCCATCCTTCTTGTAGGTGCGGCAGGTAAAGTGATTATAGCTGGCGGACATGGTATGTGCCCGGTGCAGCACCATGTTGGAGCCGCAGTCGGCGCAGAACACAAGGCCGGAGTACTTGTTCTGCTCATCCATATTGGTTCTTCGGTGCTTGCTCTTTCGTACCCGCTGTACAATGTCCCAAACTTCTTGTGTAACGAGAGCGGGATGGGTGTTCTCAAAGACCAGGCATTCCTCTCTTGGATGTTCGACCCTTCGCTTGTCCTTGTAGGATCTGCTGCTGTGCTTCATGTTGATGGTATTGCCCAGATAGATATCGTTTTCCAACATATCCGCTACTGTATCCCCAGACCAGTGATATGGGCGTTGTGTATCCAGCCCCACGTGCGTGATGCCGTACTTGCTGTAGGCGTACATGGTAGGCGTCAGGATATGCTCTTTCTTGAGAATGCGGGCAATTTGGCTGGGGCCGCTGCCGCCGGCGCACATAGCAAAGATCCTGCGGACGATGGCTGCCGCCTCCTCATCCACGATTAGTTTTTTCGTGTCCGGGTCCTTTCGGTAGCCATAGGGCGCTCTGGTCCCCAGCCGTTCGCCCCGTTCCGCTTTGGCCTTCAGAACCGCACGGATCTTCCGGCTGGTGTCCCGAATAAACCACTCGTTAAACAAATTTTTGAACGGCATGAGGTCATTGCTCTCGCTGCTGTCGGTGTCCACATTGTCATTGATGGCGATGTAGCGGACGCCGAACATGGGGAAGCGTTCCTCGATGTACAGGCCAGTGTGAAGCTGATTTCTGCCGAGGCGACTGAGATCCTTGGTCACAATGATCCCGATCTCGCCGTTTTCCATGTCTGAGATCATCTGCTGGAACGCCGGTCTTTGGAAGTTTCCTCCCGAAAAACCGTCATCCACATAGAAGCAGGGGCTGGGGAAATGGTGATCTTCCGCGAATTTCTGCAAAATAGCTTTTTGATGTTGGATGCTGTTCGAATCGCCCTCTATCCCATCGTCCTGGCTGAGACGGCAGTAAAGAGCGGTTTTCCTGATTTGGTTTGACTGATTCATACAGTCCTCCTTTTCTTTGTCAAACCGTTCAGAGCATTGCGACACCACAATACCCCGAACGGTTTGAATTGTCCAGCCCTTTACGCACACAGCTTCCGATGCTGAAAGTCCAGTTCCGCCAGAGCTTTCAGCTTGTCCTCCACGGTTTCGCTGCCATGCCGGGGAAACACGGAGATGACTCGAATCTCCCGCCCGCAGGCTGTCTGCGTCCGCTCCACGGTGATATGCTCCTTATCGATGGTGATATTGGCTTTTTGCTCCATAGGGTCTCCTTGTGTTATTTGGTTTATCGAGTTTGCCCACACGCCGCCTGTGGGGGTCTCTGCCGGAGGGGACGGGCAGGGCGCTGCCCGGTGCGGAAGAACGCCGCACGGTGCGGCACAGGGCGAACGGGCGGGTGTTTACTGCCCGTCCTTGTGGCTCAGATCATGGTGTGCGTTTATGTGGTAGGCCTGTTCGAGAATGTGTTCCAGCAGGAAACGGATTCTGTCCGCCGCCTCCCGGTCCAGTTCCTTTGCGCGGGGATTCCGCAGAATCTGGCGGATATTGGAGTCGATCTTGTTGACTTCCTCGTGGAGCCGAAACCTGACCCGGCTGGGTCTTTCCATGATCTCGCTCTCTGCAATGAGCTTGCGGAAGTAGGTGGTGACTGGCAGACGGGTCAGTTCCCGATAGCGTTCCAGCCTTAGGAATTGTTCCTCTGTCATCCTGACGGAGATGCTTTTGCTGTTGTCCCGCAGTTTCCCTCTGGGAAGCGGCTTTTTGCGCTTATGGCGCATGGGTGAATCCCTCCTTCCTGACCTCGTATGCTGCCTGGGCAATGTCCTTCAGACAGTCGAGTGCTTGCTGGAGCCCCTCTGCCGTGCCATATCCGCTGTTGAAGGCACGAGCCACGGTGTTGATCTCCCGCCCCTTCTGATTGAGCAGGCAGAGAAAGTCCGGCATAACGCCGCCCCGGCTGATGATGGGACGATTGTCGGTGAGCTGCGCCATGAGCCATGCGTTGGCGGACAGCCTTGCCGCCCTGCTTCGTTCCATGAGCCGGCTGTATTCTTCGGCACTCATGCGGACGCAGGTCCGATGTGTCTGTTTGCTCATAAACTACCTCCAGACCGCTTCCGGCAATGTTGCCGAAAGCGGTTTTCTGTTTTTTCAGATACCCCCTCACTACCCCTCCCGAAAAAACAGCGTGGTGAATACCCCAAAATCAAAAGCTCCTGCAAAAGCTTTAAGGTCAAGGGTGTGCAATAGACACCCTCGCCGTCCAGTCAAGGGTGTCTTATTGACACCCACAGCGAAAAAATCGGCAGACAGGCTCTTGTAAAGTCTGTCTGCCGATGGTAACATACCACAAATCGAAGAAGGAGGCTCGGAACATGATGTATGCTGTTTTATCATTGGGGCTGGCGCTGCTGGGCGGGATCGTCCGTCTGGCACAGGTGCTACGGTTGTCTGCGCCGCTGCTGTACGGTGCACTGGTAATCACGGTATTCCGCCCGTGGTATCTGGCCCATACCGCTCTGGCGGACGGCATTTTCCTTGTGCTGGTGGGTCTTGCGGCGCTGTCATGGGTGGTGACGCTGATTCGAGCGGTGCGGGAGACGATCTGGTAAAGTAAGGGTTGGCAAGATTGCCAACCCTTACTTTCAGACAACCTTGTCAAAAAGTCTGACCGGGTTCGGTGAATTCACCGAACCCGGTTTTCAGCGTCTACCGCTTTTGACAATGTTGTCTGAAGCGCTTTAGGGCAGTCCGCTGTGATCGGGTTCGGCCATATTGCCGAACCCGATTTTTACACTCACTTTCCGGCAATGCTGCCGAGAAGTTCCCGCCCGCGGGCGGCATGGGGGACTGGGGTTTACCCCAGCAAGCAGTATTTTGACATCAAAATGCGATGCTTGCGTCAACGCCGCCACAGGCGGCGTTGGTATCTCAAAGGTGCCGATAATACTCCTTATGAGAAAATCGGCGATGAAGTACGGTCGCTGGCAGATGAGATACCGTTCGACATCCCCGATTCGTGGGAATGGGTAACGCTTCAAACCATCGCAACAAGTTCGTTAGGCAAAACACTGGATAAGGCAAAAAACAAAGGCGACCTTAAACCATATCTCTGCAGCATAAATGTTTACTGGGACGGAATTGACCTTACGACGGTAAAAGAAACGCGTCTTGAAGAGAATGAGCTGCCAAAATATCTCTTAAGACCTGGTGATCTCCTAATCTGTGAGGGTGGCGATGTTGGCCGTTCTGCAGTTTGGGAATCCACGCAAGAGATGTACTATCAAAACGCCCTACACCGTGTGAGGTTCTATGGCGAAATAAATCCTCATTATTTTCAGCTTCTGTTGGAGTGTTATAAGGGAAATCAGATTCTCGACGCTTATAGCAAGGGCATGACGATTAAGCACCTGGTGCAAACGGCGCTGAATACAATCGTTTTTCCTCTTCCGCCATTATCGGAACAAACCCGTATTGTGGACGCTGTGAATCGACTGCTGCCATATCTCCATAGCTATGACAGAGCTGAACAAAAATTATCAGCACTCAATACAGGCTTTCCCGAAGCCCTCAAGAAGTCGATTTTACAAGAGGCAGTCCAGGGCAAGCTGGTACCGCAAGACCCGTCCGACGAGCCTGCAGAAGCTCTGCTGGGGCGTATCCGGGCGGAAAAGCAGCGGCTCATCAAGGAAGGCAAAATCAAAAAGGACAAGCACGAATCCGTCATTTTCAGACGGGATAATTCTCATTATGAGAAGTTGGACGGTATGGAGCGCTGTATCGACGATGAACTACCCTTTGAGATCCCGGAATCGTGGGCGTGGGTGCGATGGGGGGCAATCGCAGAATCTATTCAATACGGGTATAATGCACCGGCCAAACAGGAAGGACGCATCAGAATGGTTCGCATAAGCGATATCCATGAAAATACTGTAGCATGGAGTTCTGTCCCGTTTTGTGATATCAAAGGTTCTGATATTCCTACATATCTGCTTCAGCCAAATGATATTCTGTTTGCACGAACCGGAGGAACGGTAGGAAAATCGTTTCTTGTTAACGACGTGCCGTGTGAATCCATCTATGCTGGGTACTTGATTCGTACTCGTTATAGTTCGCTTCTTTGTCCGCAATACTTGAAGTATTTTATGGAGTCTCCGCTATATTGGCAACAGTTAAAAAGCGGGACGACCGCCACTGCACAGCCGAACTGTAATGGACAGACACTAGCAAAGATGCTGCTTCCACTGCCTCCGGCGAATGAGCAATTACGGATTGTTGAAAATCTTGTCCGTGCATTTGCCATAATAGGTAAAATGTAACAACCAGGCATACGCCATAGCCGTGCGTATGCCTGGTTTCTTTTTACCAGTCTATGACCTCATCGACGATAGCCCGTTGCTCGGTTGATGTTTTGCGGAGATAAATGCGGGTAGTTTCAATACTTTCATGCCCCATAAGGTCGGCGAGAAACGCAATGTCGTTGCAGCGATCCAAGAAGCTCTTTGCAAAGCGATGGCGGAAAGAGTGCGGGTAAATGACGACAGGATCGATGCCATACCGGACTGCCAACTTCTTTAGCTGCCCGGAAATACCTCTGGTGGTGATCCTGTCGCCGTATTTATTCAAAAAAATGAAGCCGCTTTCTTGGTGCTTATCGTTCAGCCAAGAAAGGGCTTCATTTTGCAGAGCCTTGGGTATGTATATTCGTCGGAGCTTACCGCCCTTCGAATATAAGTCCAAATGCCCCAGCTTGATGTGTTCTACCTTGATCTGTATGAGCTCACTGACCCGTGCGCCGGTTGCGGCCAGAAAGCGTATTACAAAATACCAGAACAGTTCTTCATCCCGTTTGAGGCAGGTTTTGAAATACTCATAGTCGGCCTCGCTGATGACATTTTCCAAAAAGGCCTTCTGCTGCACTCGTACAAACGGCATTTTCCAGCTCTCTTTGCCGATGCTCTCCAAGTAGCAGTTGATTGCCCTCAGACGCAGATTGACGGTCTTAGGCTTGTAGTTCTCTATCAACCACACCTTATACGCCCGCAGGTTCTTTTTCGTGATACCGTCGTACTGCGAGCTGTATTGCCGAATGGCAAAAAGGTACGAGGATATCGTGTTTTCCGAGAGGTTTGTGCCTCTCAAGTGTCTTTCGAATTCTTCTATCATAGTGAAAGACCTCCTTTCACTATGATATTATACAGTGTTCCTTTTACAGCCCTTTGACCAGCGGGAGCAATTCCTCAATTCGCTGGACAATGCGGTGCTGCTCGGCAAGCGGTGGCAGCGGAAAGAGCAGGTGTAGCACACTTGTGCGATCTATGCCAGGTATTACACCTTGTCCTTTGGCTTTGAGGAGGTCAAAACTCGAATCTAAAAACAATTTGACATACTGCATATCGAGCAAGTCGCTTTTTTGCACCGCCATAATCTGTCTGGCGATATGTGCTTGTGCAATATTACAGATAACGGTTTTGCCATACCCCGAACCTTTACAAACGAGCAAAACATCACCTGCATGTGCAATTTGACGCGGTGTTTCAGTCCAACGATTCACAAGTATTTGCGAGTCAACGATATTACTGGCTCCGGTTATGTAGGCGATACCCTTTCCGGCGCTGTTATACTCATCCGGCGCAAAATCTGTTCCGGACAGCAGTGTAATTGTGCTTTCGAACCGAATCCAGCACCATTGGGGGGGTATCTCAAAGGGCAGTTCATCGTCGATACAACGCTCCACTCCGTTCAACTTCTCATAATGAGAATAACGGGTTGCTGGACAATGGTGCCAGCAAGTTCATCGCTGCTTTAATTGCAGCTATGATTCGCCGCTGTTCCGATAGTGGCGGTACGGGAATGAGCATAGCTGCGAACTCATCAAATTTAAGGCTCTCTACCGTTGTGACTGATTTCACCAGCTCTTTGAGGATGTACGGCTCAAAGGCTTTAATCCCGTAGAACAACCACTCAGACAGCTCAATATCATAAAGTGAGAAGGCTTTTATATCCTGGTTTATGGTGCTGTCGATGCCCAGCTTGCACAGAGGAAGTATCCTTTTCAGAATGCCGCTTCGGGCAACCAGAAGGAGCGTACCGGTAGGATACAATTGCATAGTTGACGCTGCCAATTCAGAGATATGCATCTCAGAATCTGTAATCACCGGACGCTTCATATCCTTTGAAGTTACCCATGGTACATTACCATTCCAGAACTGTGGGTTTGACATCGAGGGCGTTTTGCCACTACTGAAAACACCGAACGACGAAAGGCGTGCCCAGGCCCAGTTCTCTGGTATCTCAAACGGTACCTCCTCGTCGATACAGACATCTTCCGAACCCCGCTTTTCATAATGAGAATTATCCCGTCTGAAAATGACAGATTCGTGCTTGTCCTTTTTGATTTTGCCTTCCTTGATGAGCCGCTGCTTCTCCGCCCGGATACGCTCCAGCAGAGCCTCTGCAGGCTCGTCGGACGGGTCTTGCGGTACCAGCTTACCCTGGACTGCCTCTTGCAGTATCGACTTCTTGAGGGACTCAGGGAAGGCTTCCTGCATTGCTGTGGTTTCATCGTATACTACGCCATAGTTCTTCACTACTGGTAGGACTTCCGACAGTTTCGCCAAAATACGGCGTTGCTCATCAAGGGGAGGAATTGGTGTTAGATACGCTTTGATGGTCGCTGTGGCAAGTTCCTTCTGCTTCGTAGTACCGTCTGCCTGATCTTCTATAACGCTTTGTACGCTTGGATTGGCAAAGTAGTAGTACAAGTATTCCGGGAGAACAAACTGTTTCAGAGGGCGTATAACGGTGACATGGCTATCAGCAACAGCCAGCTCATACGGATTAGCTGCGGTTTTGTAAATAGCCATTCGTCCAAGTGTGCCAAGGCCAGTAGAGTTCCACATTAGGTCGTTGTCCTGCAAAAGACGCTCAGGCCCATAGGAGGACAGAGAATTCGGCTCAATAAACTGTGCCTTTTCAATCGAAAAACCGCTCCATTGATTGCACTTTTGGGCGACAACGGGGTACTTTTTGATTGGAGAATACTTCGGTGACTTTCCACGCTGGATGTACTCACAGACATCAATGAGCCGCACCCACTCCCACGAATCGGGGATGTCAAACGGTACCTCATCCGCCAGCGACCGCACTTCATCGCCGATTTTCTCATAAGGAGTATTATCGGCACCTTTGAAAATGACGGAGGGGTTCTTTTCACGCTTGATTTTCTTTTCTTTGATGAGCCGCTCCTTCTCCGTACGGATGCGTTCCAGCAGAACGCTGGCGGGCTCGTCATTCGGGTCCTGCGGCACGAGCTTGCCTTGAACAGCCATCTGGAGAATTGAGTTTTTCAGTTGCTGCGCAGTCATTCGTCGCCCTCCTCCGTAATGTCGATACCAAGGATGTCGGTGATCTGGGCAAGGATGCGGTCGATGTCAGCGTTCAAGCTGGCCCGCTTTTCCTGGTACTGCTGAATCAGTTCTTTTGGCGGCAGGATCTCCTCCTCTTCGTGAGGATAGCCGCAAAGGTCAATGTTATAGCTCCGTGCTTTCAGTTCCTCGACGGTGTACTTCTTCGCCTTGTCGAAGCCGTCGATAGTGATTTCCTCACGGTTGTCCCACCACTCAACAGTCGGGGCGAAGTGCTCCAGCTTCATGGGCTTCGTTTTGGAGAAGTTCTTGTATCCCTCCGGCATATCCAGACGATAGAACCAGGTCTCCGTCGTGGGATGCGTCCGGTCGAAGAAAAGGATGTTTGTTGTGATAGAGGTGTACGGCGCAAACACGCTGTGCGGCATACGGATGACCGTATGGAGATTGAACTCGGACAGCAGTTTTTCCTTGATCGCCATTTTTGCGTTATCCGTGCCGAACAGGAAGCCGTCCGGCAGAATAATGGCGCACCGGCCGTTCTGCTTCAGCCGATACATGATGACAGACATAAAGAGGTCTGCGGTTTCGCTGCTACGAAGGTCAGCCGGGAAATTCTGTTTCACGCCCTCTTTTTCGTTGCCGCCATAAGGAGGATTCATCAGAATGACATCGAAGCGGTCGCTCTCCTTGTACTCACGCACATTCTTTTCCAAACTGTTGCCGTGGATGATGCGAGGATTGTCGATGTCGTGGAGCAGCATATTTGTGGCGCACAGAAGGAATGGCAGCGCCTTCTTTTCGATACCGTAGATGGAGTTGCTGTAAACCGTTCTGTCCTCGACAGTCTGCACCTGGGCGTCCAGCACCTTCAGCGCAGAGGTAAGAAAGCCGCCTGTACCGCAGGCGAAGTCCGCAATGGACTCGCCGAGCTTCGGCTTGATCATCTGCACCATGAAGTCCGTGACCGCACGGGGCGTATAGAATTCACCGGAGTTACCGGCGCTCTGCAAACTGCGGAGAATCGTTTCGTAGATCTCGCCGAAGGCGTGACGGTCCTCGTACTCTTCAAAGTCGATCTCGTCAATGACATTGATAACCTGGCGGAGCAGGATGCCGTCCTTCATGTAGTTATTGTTGTCCTCGAAGGCGGTGCGGACGATGATCTGGCTCATGGGTGTATTCTCATCGATTGCGATGGCCTTGAGGGTCGGGAACAGCTTTCCGTTCACGAAGTCCAGAAGCGCATCGCCGGTGAGAGCCTTGCCATCCTTGTGGTCTACGGCCCAATTGCGCCAGCGCAGCTCCTCAGGGATGATGGAGGTGTAATTCTCGTCGTAAAACTCCCATATCTCTTCCTTGGCGTCATACACCTTCAGAAAGAGAATCCAAACCATCTGCTCGATACGCTGGGCATCGCCGTTGATGCCTGCGTCATTGCGCATGATGTCCTGCAGTCGTTTTACCAGGTTATTTAAACTCATAGCTTATATCTCCTTACGCAGCGTAGATTTCCTTCTGCAAATCACGGATGGCTTGAATGTATCCGTTTTTGCCGCCGAACAGCTTTGCAATCTTCATGGGGGTGCCGAATTTGCGGAACGGGTCATTGGACAGGATTTCGAGGTTCTCGATGTCCTGAATGCCCTCGTTCATGTATTTGTCCAACAGCGCACTCAGAACTTCCTGTGCCAAGCCGGAATACTTGTAGAGGTATCCACGCTTGCGGACATTGTTTGCCCGCTCTGCCTTCGTCAGCGGTGCCTTGTCGTAGGCAATGTGGCAGATTAGGTCAAAATCGTCGATGTCCTTATTGCCTGATGCCTCGCGCAGCGCCTCTAGCAGAACGCCACGCTCCTGAAGTTCATCAATAATTGCCTGTTTCTTCTCCTCGGAGTTCCAGGCACGGAGGAACGAATCCAGGGTGGCATACTCACCGAGAATGTTCTTCTTGGAGTAATCCGTCACGCTTTCCGTGATGAGCTTACCGTCCTTGTCGTAGTATTGGACTCGCTCGTTCAAAATCGTGACCTCGACACCACGCACCCGGTATTTATGCTTCTTTTCAGGCGAATCATCGGTGTCCCCGCAGGGACCGGGAGTCGGGGCGGGCGGCTTCGGCGGATCGATGGTCGGCTCTTCGCCGGGATCATCGTCATCATCAATGATAGAGATCGGGTCTCCATCGAATTCCGGGTCTGCGAAAAGTCGGCAGGCGTTGCGGAAATCCATAATGGTGAAATACTCTTTGCCATAATCGGGCTTGAGTCGTGTACCACGACCGATGATCTGTTTGAACTCGGTCATGGAGTTTATGTTGTTGTCCAAAACGATGAGCCGGCATGTTTTGCAGTCCACGCCAGTTGTCATCAGTTTGGAAGTCGTAACGATCACGGGATATTTGCTATCCTCTGCGATGAAGTAGTCGAGCTGCGCCTTGCCCTCGGCGTTGTCGCCGGTAATGCGCATGACATACTTGGCGTTCTCCGCCACAAGGTCGCTGTTCTCATTCACGAGCGCCTGCCGCATACGCTCTGCATGGTCTATATCCACACAGAATACGATGGTCTTGGCAAAGCGGTCGTTCTCCTTCAAAAAGCGAGTAATACGTTTTGCAACGGCATTGGTACGCTCATCAATGATGAGGTTCTTGTCGTAGTCCTTGGTATTGTACTCACGGTCATCAATCTCATAGCCGTAGATATCCCGCTGTCCCGCTGTGGGACGCCAGCCTTCCAGATCTTTGTCCAGACCGACACGGAGAACTTTGTACGGCGCAAGGAAACCGTCGTCGATACCTTGCTTCAGACTGTATGTATAGATGGGTTCGCCGAAGTAAGAGATATTGGATACCTCTTTCGTTTCCTTCGGCGTAGCCGTCATGCCGATCTGGGTGGCGCTGTGGAAGTATTCGAGTATTCTGCGCCAGCGGGAATCCTCCTTGGCACTGCCACGGTGACACTCATCGATGACAATAAGGTCGAAGAAATCCGGCTGGAATGCACGGAACGGCTCTTCATTCTCATCACCGGCCAACTGCTGATAAAGGGACAGATACAACTCATAGGAGCTGTCCAGCTTTTTGCCCTCGATTTTCGTCATGACCTTTGCAAAAGGCTTGAAGTCCTGTTGCATGGTCTGGTCGACAAGAATGTTGCGGTCAGCAAGGAACAGGATCTTTTTCTTTCGGCCGGATTTCCAAAGGCGATGAATAATCTGGAACGCAGTATAAGTCTTGCCAGTGCCGGTCGCCATAACGAGGAGAATGCGGTCTTGCCCACGGGCAACCGCATCAACGGTGCGGTTGATGGCGATGCGCTGATAGTAGCGAGGGGTCTTATCACCCAGCTGGAAATAGTACGGCTCGGTAATAAGTTGTTCCTGCTCCGGCGTGAAATGCTCGTCGCCGATGTGCCGCTGCCAGAGATCATGCGGCGAGGGAAACTGCTCCAACATCAATTCACGCTCTTTGCCGGATTTCATATCGTGTTCCAAGAAACCGTCGCCATTTGAGCTGTACACAAACGGGATGTCCAGCACCTCGGCATATTCGATGGCCTGTTGCATTCCGGCTCCGACACTGTGTCTGTTATCCTTTGCCTCGACGATAGCCAAAGGAATATTGGGCTTGTAGTAAAGCAGATAGTCTGTGCGCTTTCTCTTTCCCCTGGCTGTGACATTTCCGCGGACGATGACACGACCGTCCGTGAAGTTGTACTCCATTTTAATTTGCTTAAGTTTATCCCAGCCTGCGCTCTCAATCGCTGGAGTAATATACTGTAACTTGATATCTTCCTCAGTCATCTCGTGTTTCGTCATAAGTTCGCTCACAGTGCCCCTCCTTTCAACTTCCGATAAGGTGCAATTATGAGAAGTTCCTTTTATACACATAGATTGTACCAGAATGCAGCCTCGTTTTCAACGAAAAGCCACTGACCCTGAATAATTCAGAGTCAGTGGCTTTTTCAATGCTACTTGAACGGTAATTTGAAATGTTGTCCTTATGCGTAGGTAACTTTTGTCCTCCCTTTTTCTTGTGTTCCGGGAGCTTTTATGCTATGATATTTTAGTTAAGTTATGTGCTTTTTCTCCCGGCTTCAAGTGGATAAACACATAAGGCCGGGGCTCTGAAAGGAGTGCGAAATATGAAGTCCCTGAAGGTTTTAATGCTCAACGGCAGTCCCCATACCAACGGCAACACCGCCGTGGCCCTGCGGGAAATGGAAGCGATTTTCAAGGAGAATGACGTCGATGTGGAAACGGTGGTCCTGGGAAACCGGGACATCCGGGGCTGCGTGGCCTGCGGCTCCTGTGCCAAGACCGGCAAGTGCGTCTTTGACGATGGAGTAAACGAGCTGGCCCCCAAGTTTCAGGAGGCCGACGGTCTGGTGATCGCCAGTCCGGTGTATTACGCCTCCGCCAACGCCACGCTGATTGCCTGTCTGGACCGGCTGTTTCACAGTACGTCCTTTGATAAGACCATGAAGGTTGGTGCCAGCGTAGCCTGCGCCCGGCGGGGCGGCTGCTCCGCCACCTTTGATGAGTTGAACAAGTATTTCACCATCTCCGGGATGCCTGTGGCCTCCAGCCAATACTGGAACAGTATTCACGGCCGGACGCCCGGTGAAGCGGAGCAGGACGGCGAGGGGCTTCAGACCATGCGGACCCTGGCCCGGAACATGACATTCCTGATGCGCAGCATCGCGCTGGGCAAGGAGCAGTTCGGTCTCCCGGAAAAGGAAGATCGGATCGCCACTCATTTTATCAGATAACTTTAGGAGGATATACCATTTGAAGCGGGAAAATGTACTGGTGTCCGAGGACGCGCTGGCGCGTCAGCGGGAGTTTGAAGCAAAGATCAAGGAGATGTTCACCTCCCGGGAAGCCCATCCTGTGGCCTGCGTGGACACCTTCGGCTGTCAGCAGAACGTAGCGGACGGCCAGAAGCTGATGGGTATGCTGGCCGACAGTGGCTTTACCTTTACAGAGGACCCCAAGGAGGCGGATCTGGTGATCCTGAACACCTGCGCCGTCCGGGAGCACGCGGAACAGCGGGTCTTCGGCAATCTGGGCATTCTCACCCACACAAAAAAGGAAAACCCGGAGCAGGTAATCTGCCTGTGCGGTTGCATGGCGCAGGAGGAGCGGGTCTCTCAGCGGGTGAAGGAATCCTACCGCCATGTGGATCTGGTGTTCGGCCCCCATGCCCTGTGGAAGTTCCCGGAGCTTTTGTGGCGGGTCTATGAGACCCGGAAGCGGGTCTTCGCCGTGGACAATGAGGACGGCACCATTGCCGAGGGCATCCCTGTGGTGCGGGAAAAGGGCGTGAAGGCATGGGTCAGCATCATGTACGGCTGCAACAATTTCTGTTCCTACTGCATCGTACCCTATGTCCGGGGCCGGGAGCGCAGCCGTGATCCCCAGTGCGTTTTGCAGGAGGTCCGGGAACTGGTTGCCGCCGGTTACAAGGACATCACCCTGTTGGGGCAGAATGTCAACTCCTACGGCAATGATCTGGATCTGGACTACCATTTCCCGGATCTCTTAGAGGACATCGACAAGATCCCCGGCGAATACTTGATCCGCTTTATGTCCAGCCATCCCAAGGATGCCACCAACCACCTCTTTGACGTGATGTCCAAGTGCTCCCATGTGGCAAAGCAGCTCCACCTCCCCTTCCAGTCCGGCAATGACCGGGTGCTGAAGGAGATGAACCGCCGCTACACCCGGGAGAAATATTTAGAGGAAATTCGCTACGCCAAAAGCGTAATGCCCGGTCTGGTGCTGACCTCCGACGTCATCATCGGTTTCCCCGGTGAGACGGAGGCGGAGGCCATGGACACCGTTTCTCTGGTGGAGGAAGTGGGGTTCGATGCTTTGTTTACGTTTATCTACTCCCCCCGGCCCGGCACAAAGGCGGCAGCCATGCCGGACCCCGCCACTCGTGCCGAAAAGCAGAAGTGGTTCGATAAGCTCCTGGAAGTCCAGAATGCCAATTCCGCCAAGCTTCACGCCGCCTATGTGGGCAAGACCGTCCGGGTGCTGGTGGACGGCGAGAGTGACGATGAGAACTTCCCCCTTGCCTCCCGCACTGAGGGCAACCGGCTGGTGCGGCTGAAGGGTGACAAGAGTCTGATCGGCAGCTTTATTGACGTAAAGATAACGGACAGCAACACCTGGGCGCTGTACGGCGAGCCGGTGTGATATTCCCTAAATAGGCTTTGCCTATTGGAATACACCCCCCATTCTCTTTTCCTCTTGTGGAAAAGAGAATGCGCCGTGTACGGTGGAAGAGAAAAGACGCTTTTGTCCAAACTTGCAGCAAGCGCAAGTTTGGGAAATGCGGTTCTCAACTGTTCTGCCCAAAGACTTGTCAGTCCCTGCGTAGCACGGGCGGGGTGCGGAGCTTATCAAGTCTTGTACGCCGTGCTGATAGTCACATGAAGCCTCTGGGTGCAAATAGGACACCCTCTGCTTCTCTTTCCGCTGCCGCTCCTGCTCATTTGCAGAGCAGGGTAGTGCGTAGCGAAGCGGAACGCACGGGAGTAGAAATACGCCGATTCAGTTTTGCACCTCGTTGCGCCGTTCCCATAGGTGTGGGGACGCACTGGTTTGAGATTTTAGTATAGCGCAGCCGGTATGAGAGTTGCGGGCTTAGTCGGCAATGCGTGGCGGCCAGCCCCCGTTTTGGGTGATTTGACACGGAGGTGTCAAATCATTCCTCAGCGTCTTTTCTTTTGACCATGAATGGCCGTTTTCTTTTCCGCAAGAGGAAAAGAAAATGGGGATTCGATCTTGCATGATATCGCCATGCTTTCCCGTGCCGCAAGGCGGCACACCCTTATACGATCTGGTATCATAAAACAGAAACATTTGCTGAAAGATAAAGAAAGAGGTATTTTTATGGCGGAACTGACCCCCATGATGAAGCAATATCTGGAAATCAAGAAGGACAACCCGGATTCCATTTTGTTTTTCCGTCTGGGGGACTTCTATGAGATGTTCGCCGACGATGCCAAGCTGGCTTCCAAGGAACTGGACCTGACCCTGACCTCCCGGGACCACGGCAAAAACGCCAAGCCGGAGGAAGAACGGGTCCCCATGTGCGGCATCCCCTACCACGCCAGCGAATCCTACATCGCCCGGCTGATTGCCAAGGGCTACAAGGTGGCCATCTGCGAGCAGATGGAGGATCCCGCCACCGCCAAGGGCCTGGTGAAGCGGGACATCATCCGGGTGGTGACCCCCGGCACCGTTATCGACGCCGCCTGCCTGGATGATAAGTCCGGCAACTACCTCTGCGGCATCTATCTGGACAGCCAGGGGGGCGGCGCGGCCTTCTGCGACCTCTCCACCGGCGAGACCCACCTGACCGCCTTCGCCGGCAAGGATGCACTGACCCACATCATCAACGAGCTGGGTCGGTTCAATCCCGCCGAGGCCATTCTCAGCGACGGGGCCTACAGCGAACAGGCGCTGACGGAGGTCCTTACCGACAAATTCCACTGCCGCTATGAAAACGGCGGTGAGCGCCGGTTCCGGCTGGCGGAGGCAGAGAAAAACATCCGCGCCCAATTTGGTGAGGAAGCCTTTTCCAGGCTGCCTGCCGGGGAGCCTGCCGCCGCCATGGCTCTGGGCGGTTTGCTGAACTACCTCTACGAGACCCAGAAAACCGACCTCTCCCACATCCGGGAGCTGGATTACTACCGTCAGGGCCGGTTTATGGAGCTGGATCTGGCCGCCCGCCGGAATCTGGAGCTGACAGAGACCCTTCGGAGCAAGGAGAAGAAAGGCAGCCTCCTCTGGGTGCTGGACAAAACCAAGACCCCCATGGGCGGTCGAATGCTGCGAAGCTGGTTAGAACGCCCCCTCCTGTCCGTGACGGATATTGACCGCCGCAGCAGCGCCGTGGCTGCGCTGGTGGATGACACCATCCGCAGGGAGGAACTCATCGCCGGAATGACCGGCCTTGGAGACATGGAACGGCTCATTGGCCGCATCGTCTATGGCACCGCCGGTGGCCGGGACTTGACCTCCCTCCGCGCCGCCATGGAAAAGCTGCCCAACCTGAAGGAACAGCTTTCCGGGTTTTCCGACCGCCGTCTGACCGAACTGACCGCCGAGCTGGACACGCTGGACGATATCAGCGGGGACATTGCCGCCGCCATCTGTGACGAGCCGCCCTTTTCTGTCCGGGAAGGCAGCATCATCCGGGATGGCTTCAACGAAGAAGTGGACCGCCTGCGGCACATTCTGAAAAGCGGCAAGGGCGTTATGGCGGAGATGGAGGCCAAGGAGAAGGAAAAAACCGGCATCCGCACCCTGAAAATCGGCTATAACAAGGTGTTCGGCTACTATATTGAGGTCTCCAACGCCTTTAAGGAGCAGGTGCCGGAAACCTATATCCGCAAACAGACCTTGGTAAACGGCGAGCGGTTCATCACACAGGAACTGAAGGATCTGGAACATGAGATCCTGACGGCCTCCGAGCGGGTGGTGGCGCTGGAATATGAGCTGTTCTCCGCCCTGCGCCAGCAGATCGCGGACAACGCCGGGCGCATCCAGAAAACCGCCGCGGCGGTGGCGGAGTGCGACGCGCTGTGCTCCTTTGCCTCCGTAGCAGTCCACAACAATTTCTGCCGTCCGGAGGTGGACGAGTCCGGGGTCATTGAGATCCGAGAGGGTCGTCATCCGGTGGTGGAAAAGGTGCTGAAAGACGCCCTGTTCGTCCCCAACGACACGTTTATGGGGGAAAAGGAGGAGCGGGTGGCTATCATCACCGGCCCCAACATGGCGGGTAAATCCACCTATATGCGGCAGGTGGCCCTCATCGTCCTCATGGCCCAGATGGGCAGCTTCGTCCCCGCCAAATACGCCCATATCGGCGTGGTGGATCGGATCTTCACCCGCATCGGCGCCAGTGACGATCTCTCCGCCGGACAGTCCACCTTCATGGTGGAGATGACGGAGGTCTCCGATATTCTCCATCAGGCCACCAAAAATTCTCTTCTGATCCTGGATGAGATCGGCCGGGGCACCTCCACCTTTGACGGCATGGCTATCGCCCGGGCGGTGCTGGAATACTGCGCCGACAAAAAGACCCTGGGGGCCAAAACTTTGTTTGCCACCCACTATCACGAGCTGACAGAAATGGAAAACACCCTCCCCGGCACGGTGAACTACAACATCGCCGTCAAGCGCCGGGGGGAGGATATCATCTTCCTGCGGAAGATCATCCCCGGCGGCGCCGACCGCAGCTACGGCATCGAAGTCGCCAAGCTGGCGGGTCTGCCGGAGAAGGTGGTCCAGCGGGCCAAGGTCATTCTGAAGGAGCTGGAGGACGAAAACGGCGTACAGTACGTGGCCGCCCGGAAAGAGACCGATCAGGTCTCGCTGGACGCCATGAGCGAGGGCGAGGTGCTGGACGCCATCCGCCGCTGCCAGCCGGATACGCTGACGCCCATTGAGGCCATGAGCCTGCTGTATGAGCTGAAACAGAAACTCAGTAAGTGAGTGCTGCTCCCGCAGAAGGGCATTCTTCAAAATAGGCTTTGCCTATTGGAATGCACCCCCCATTCTCTTTTCCTCTTGCGGAAAAGAGAATGCGCCGTGCACAGTGGAAGAGAAAAGGTACCGAATCCAAACTTGCACATTTGTGCAAGTTTGGGGAATGCGGTTCTCAACTGTTCTGCTCAGAAATTTGTTTTCTGCTTCGTGGCACGGGCGGAGTGCGGATTTCATTCAGCCTTGTACACCGTGCTGATAGTCACATGAAACCTCGGGATGCAAATAGGACACCCTCTGCTTCTTTTTTCGCTGCCGCTCGTGCTCATTTATAGAGCAGGGCAGCGCTTAGCGAAGCGGAAAGCGCGGAAAGAGAAGCAGGTCAAGTCCGGTTTTGCAGCCCCGATGAATGCCACGCCACCAAATGCGGGGACGCAGTTCTTCGAGGTGTGCCTATCGGCGCAGCCGGTAGAAGACTTCTGGATTTGGTCGGCAGTTTGTGACGGCCAGCCCCCCGTTTTGGGTGAGTTGGCCCATGGGGGGCCAACTCATTCCTAAGCGGTTTCCTTTTCCACCGCTGTGGCGGCGACTTTTCTTTTGACAAGACAAAAGAAAAGTGGGGGCCGCATCCTGACAGGAACTGTTCCCTTGCGGGAAGCAAAGAAAATGTGGAGAACATCCCCTGCGGCGGTTCGCTGCACATTCCGGTTTCCCCTGTAAAGGGAACCCCACAAAAAGGAGCCTTGCAATGGCCAAACGTAAATCCGCCTCCTATATGACCCCCGGTGAGCAGATCGCCGGAACTGTTTTCTTTGTGATCTATCTGGTGGTGCTGCCCTTTGCCACAGCGCCCCTGTTCCGATTGGCGGAGCGGCTGCTGGATGCCAGCATTTCGCCCTCGCTGCAAAATGCCATCTATTATTACACACTGTTTGCCGTTACGTTCATCATTTTCCACAGCTTTCTGGGCCGCACCACCCGGAATTTTGCGGACAATTTGGGCAACGCCTGCAAGTCGATCTTAGTGGGTCTCATCGCTCTGTACGGCCTCAATGAGTTAGTCTACCGGCTGACCCGGATGTTGGTGAACAACCACACCAACCTGAATGACACCACTATCTCCGCCCAGATCCATGACGCCCCCAGAGTAACGCTGCTGATCGTAATTTTCCTGGCTCCCTTCGTGGAGGAAGTGCTGTTTCGCGGGCTGGTATTCGGCAATCTGAAAAGCAAAAGCCGCACGGTGGCCTATGTGGTAAGCTGCCTGCTGTTCGCCTTGCTCCATGTGTGGCAGTTTGCCGTAGTGCGGCAGGACATCACCTATTTCCTGCTGATGGTGCAGTATCTGGTGCCGGGCCTGGTGCTGGCCTGGGCCTATGACCACACCGGGACCCTGTGGAGCTCCATTCTGCTCCACGCCGCCGCCAATGCCCTTCATGTGTCGGCAGGTATGTGATACCCTATATAGAATCGAGCGTGGAGTTCTGTGAGTTTTTTTGACGTGTTTTCTGAAATGCTGGTCATTCTCTTCTGCATGGCCGCAGGTTTTCTCGCCCACAAGCTGGGATATCTGAGCAAGCAAACGGATCAGAATCTTTGCCGTTTGCTCCTGGGTATCATTGTGCCTTGCCTGATTTTAGGCTCCGTCTCCGCTGGAGATACCCTGCCCAGTACCGAGGAAATTCTTTCCGTTTTAAAGGTAGCAATCGTTTATTATGGGCTGGGTTTCTGTGCCGCTACCTTTGTGCCCCACCTGTTGGGTGGAACAGTCAAGCAGCAGTGTGTCTGGCGCTATTCGTTGATTTTTTCAAATATGGCCTTTATCGGCTATCCGGTATCGGTCGCTCTCTTTGGTCAGGAGGCACTGTTCTATGCCGTGATCCTGGTCCTGCCCTTTAACCTGCTGTCCTATTCTCTGGGTCCCTTGATGCTGGCTGGACAGGCAAAGTTTCGTTGGCAGCAGTTGCTATCGCCATGTATCGTTGCCTCGGTGATCGCCTTGATGGTGGCCCTGTTCCACATCAATATGCCAGCCTTGCTTGGGGAGTGTCTGAACTTTACAGGCAGCCTGACAACCCCCTTATCCCTCTTATTGGTCGGTTCTCTGCTGGCAGATTTGCCTTTTGGACGGGCATTTACTTCACCCCGGCTGTGGGCTCTGGCGGCCTTCCGACTTCTGATCCTTCCCATTATGCTGTGGCTGCTCCTGAAGTGGACCGGTATCGGCACACCTCTGGTGGCTAATATCGCCGTGATCCTCATGGCCATGCCCACCGCCCTCAACGGCAGTATGCTGGCCATGGAATACGGCGGTGACACCGAATGTATGGCCCAGAGCATTTTCCTGACCACCCTGATGTCTATTATCACCATTCCCGTTTTGGCAGCATTGCTGTAAGGAGAAATCATATGCCTCACATTCAACAATTATCGTCTCATGTGGCCGACCTGATCGCCGCCGGCGAGGTGGTGGAGCGCCCCGCCTCTGTTGTAAAAGAACTGGTGGAAAACGCCATCGACGCCGGAGCCTCCGCCATTGTGGTGGAGATCCAGCGGGGCGGCATGGGCCTGATCCGGGTGACGGACAACGGCTGCGGCATCGCGCCGGAGGAGCTGCCCACCGCCTTTTTGCGCCACGCCACCAGCAAGCTCCGCACGGCGGAGGATCTGGCCAAAATCGGGACCCTTGGCTTCCGCGGCGAGGCTTTGGCGGCCATTTCCGCCGTCAGCCGGGTGGATGTGCTGACCCGGCGGCCGGAGGATGCCGTAGGTGCCGCCATCCATGGTGAGGGCGGACACATGGAGCCTGTCCGGGAGGAGGGCGCCCCGGAGGGCACCACCATCCGGGTGTCGGACCTCTTTTACAACACCCCTGCCCGGCTGAAATTCATGAAGAAGGACAGTGCCGAGACCGCCGCCGTGGCGGGGCTGATGCAGCATCTGGCGCTGAGTCACCCGGACGTTTCCTTCAAGTTCATCAAGGACGGGCAGGAGTCCCTTCATACCCCCGGAGACGGCAAGCTGGAATCCGCCGTGTACGCCGCCTTGGGCCGGGAATTCGCCAAAACGCTGGTTCCGGTGCAGGGCCGGGGCGGGGACATCGAGGTGCGGGGCTTTGTGACCGCCCCCGTCAATGGCCGCGGCTCCCGCTCCATGCAGGTGTTTTTCGTCAATGGCCGGTTCATCAAGTCCCAGCTTCTGACCGCTGCTTTAGAGGAAGGCTACCGGAATCAGCTTCTCAAGGGCCGGTTCCCCGGCTGTGTGCTGGAGGTGCTGCTGCCGGTGACGGCGGTGGACGTGAACGTCCATCCCGCCAAGACCCAAGTGAAATTTGCCAAGGAGCATGACGTATTTGATGCTGTGTTCCACACGGTCATGGACGCGTTGGATGCTCGCGGTGGGGCTGTGACGAAGCCGGCTCCCCCGCCGGTCCGAGAGACCCAAAATCCCCGGCAGGACTTTTTTCAGTCCATGGACGCCAAGGCGTACCGGGAACAGGGGACGAAACCCGCCGCTGCACCTACCATTGTAAAATCCCCCGCCCCGGCCCAGCCACCCAAGGCGGCCCAACCCGCTTTCCGTCCGCAGCCGGTGACACCGGCTGCGCCTGTCAAGCCCTCCTGGAACACGGAGTGGCGCTCCACTGCCAAGGTGGCGGACAGCGTCCAGCCCATCTGGCCGCCTCGGGATACTGTCAAGGCAGCGCCTGCCAGCGCCCTGGGAAAGGCCCCCGCCTCCGTGACCGCCAAGCCTGCGGAGCCTGTGGTTCCTGTGCCGGAAAAGACGGTGGAACCCGCCCCGGCCCCTAAGCCCTTTGTCCCGGCCATTCCCGCCGTCCCGGCCCAGCAGACTGCCATGGAACTGCCGGGGCAGGAAACGGTGCTGCCGGAGGCGGCCCCGTGGCGCATTGCCGGAGAAGTCCTGAACACTTACATTATCTGCGAGGATGACGCGGAGACCCTCTGGCTTATCGACAAGCACGCCGCCCATGAGCGGATGAACTTTGACCGGCTGATGACCTCCAAGGAGCCGCCCATGCGGCAGACCCTTTTGCAGCCCATCGCCGTGGAACCCGGCAAGGAGGACGCCGCCCTGCTGCTGGACAATCTGGAGCTGCTGGAACAGTTCGGCTTCGGCTGTGAGGATTTTGGTGACGGCGCAATTCTGGTGCGGGAGGTCCCGGCGGATTTGGACGCGGCGGACACCGCCGCCACGCTGGAGGGATTTGCACAGAATCTCCGCACAGGCCGGAATCTGGACGAAAAGCGGGAGGCGCTGCTGCACACCATGGCCTGCAAGGCCGCCATCAAGGGCGGCTGGACCAGCGACCCCGCCGAGTTGAAGATCTTGGTGGAAAAGGTGCAGAGCGGGGAGGTCCGGTACTGCCCCCACGGACGGCCCGTAGTGGTGAAGGTCACGAAATACGAGCTTGAAAAGCTTTTCAAGCGGGCCTGAGAAGGGAAATTTCAAACAGCCAAAAGCCACCGCCGTCGCGGCGGTGGCTTTTCAACGAAAGGATGCAACAAGCATGGATATGATTCAAACGCTGGCGCAGGAGCTGAATAAGGACCCCCGGCATGTGGAAAACGTGGTCCGGCTGCTGGACGAGGGCAACACGATCCCCTTCATTGCCCGCTACCGCAAGGAGCTTCATGGCGCTATGGACGACACCTCCCTCCGGACGCTGGAGGAACGGCTCCAATACCTCCGCGGGTTGGAGGAACGCCGGGATACGGTGAAAAAGTCCATCGAGGAGCAGGGCAAGCTGACGGAGGAATTGGCCGCCGCCATCGACAGCGCCCAGACCTTGGCAGAGGTGGAGGATCTCTACCGCCCCTACAAGCAAAAGCGCCGCACCCGCGCCACCGTGGCCCGGGAAAAGGGCCTGGAACCGCTGGCGGCATTGTTATTTGCTCAGGAGCGGGACTGTCCCCGTCCGGAGGATGCGGCGGCGGGCTTCATCGATTCGGAAAAGGGCGTGGAGACGGCGGCGGACGCTCTGCAAGGAGCAAATGACATCATCGCCGAGTGGATCAGCGACGATGCAGCCGTCCGCAAGAGCCTGCGGGAGCTGTTGGAGCGGCGGGGTACTCTGCGTTCCCTCGCCGCCACGGAGGAGGACAGCGTATACCGCCTGTACTACGATTTTGAGCAGTCCCTCAGCCGCTTGCAGGGCCACCAGATCCTCGCCATCAACCGGGGTGAAAAAGAGGAAAAGCTGAAGGTCACTGTCCTGCTGGACCGGGATCTGGCGCTGCCGGTGCTGCGGCGCGCGGTGGTGAAGCCCGGCTCCGCTGCCATGGAGTTTGTCAAAGCCACGGCCGAGGATAGCTATGACCGGCTTATTTTCCCCTCACTGGAACGGGAAATACGGGCAGCGCTGACAGACCGGGCTGACGAGGGCGCCATCGGCCAGTTTGCCCTGAACCTGAAGCCCCTTCTGATGCAGCCGCCGGTGAAGGGCAAGGTCACCATGGGTCTGGACCCCGGCTACCGCATGGGCTGTAAAGTGGCGGTGGTGGACGGTACCGGCAAGGTGCTGGATACCGCTGTGGTCTATCCCACCTACGGCGAACGGCAGAAGAACGAGGCCATCGCCGCACTCAGCAAGCTGATCGCCAAGCACGGCGTGGAGCACATCGCCATCGGCAACGGCACCGCCAGCCGGGAAACAGAGCAGATGGCGGTGGAGTTGATCCGCAAGGTCGGCGGGAACGTCAGCTATATGATCGTAAGTGAGGCAGGGGCCTCCGTCTATTCCGCCAGCAAGCTGGCCGCCGAGGAATTCCCCCAGTATGACGTAAATCTCCGCTCCGCCGTGTCCATCGCCCGGCGGTTACAGGACCCGCTGGCGGAGCTGGTAAAGATCGATCCCAAGTCCATCGGCGTGGGGCAGTATCAGCACGATATGCCCCAAAAGCGGCTGGATGACGCTCTGAACGGCGTGGTGGAGGACTGCGTCAATGCCGTAGGCGTGGATGTCAACACCGCATCCCCCTCCCTTTTGCAGCGGGTGGCGGGTCTGAACGGCACCACGGCGAAAAACGTGGTGGTCTACCGGGAGGAAAACGGCGCGTTCACCTCCCGCGCCCAGATCAAAAAGGTTCCCAAGCTGGGGCCCAAGGCCTTCCAGCAGTGTGCGGGCTTTTTGCGGGTGCCGGAGAGTAAAAGCGTACTGGACAACACCGCCGTCCACCCGGAATCCTATGACGCGGCCAAGGCCCTGCTGGAGCTGACAGGCCACACCTTAGCGGATGTGAAGAATGGAGCCATTTCCGACCTTCCCGCCCGCCTCGGCGCTTATGGGGAAGAAAAAGCGGCAGAGGAAATCGGCGTGGGCGTCCCCACCCTGCGGGACATCGTATCCGAGCTGCTGAAACCGGGGCGGGACGTCCGCGATGAGCTGCCTAAGCCCATCCTCCGCACGGACGTGCTGGAAATGAAGGACTTGAAGCCCGGCATGATCCTCACCGGCACGGTGCGGAACGTCATCGACTTCGGCGTGTTCGTGGATATCGGCGTCCATCAGGACGGTCTGGTGCACATCTCGCAGGTGTGTGACAAATTCATCCGGCACCCCTCCGAGGCGGTGTCCGTGGGGGATGTTGTGAAGGTGGTCGTTCTGGAGGTGGACGAGAAGAAAAAGCGCATCAGCCTTTCCATGAAGCAGGCAAAATAAATTTTTTCCATGTAAAATTCAAATCATCAGGAGAGTCGGCGGTCTTTTGGCCGCCGGCTCCAGCGTGTCGAAAAAGTCTTTTCTCCCCGCTGAGCAAGTTTTCAGAGCTTCATAAAAGTTCTGAAAACTTAGGATTTTAATGGCGAAGAAATACGTTGCCGACCTAACCGGTTTCCGGGCGCAAGACGCCCGGAAACCGGGAGCCTTCCTCGAAACAGCCCTCGCTTCATCCGCCACTGGCGGCGCTTCGCCTGTTTCCCCTTCTTGGGTTATCTCCGCGCTAAGAGCCGCCTTGCGGCGGTTGCGCTCCGAAACGCGTCTGCGGGTGCAGTCCCGCGCACACCCTTCACCCGCAAGGGGTATGCATCATCCGTAAAGCGGCGGAGCCGCTAACGGCTGACCTACCTTACCGTCGCGGAAAATTTATCACTTTATCGACAGCCTCAGCCGGCGGCCTTTGGCCGCTGGCTCTTTTTTCGGACAAACCACCCCCGGCGCGTCTTGACGGGCAAAATCCCGCATAGACTGTCCCGAAAGGGGCGATTGGATGCTGGAAGTGCTGAATACCCTCCTGTGGGGGCCGGGGACGCTGGCGCTGATCTTAGGGACCGGGGCGTGGCTGACCCTGCGGACAGGGGGCTTTCCCCAGCGGAATTTGGGGCGGGCCTTGGCCCTGTCTTTAGGGAGGGAGGCCCGGCGGAAGGGCCGGGGCGGCGTGTCCCCCTTCGGCTCTCTGATGACAGCGCTGGCCTCCACGGTGGGCACCGGCAACATCGTGGGCGTGGCGGCAGCGCTGGTATCCGGCGGGCCGGGGGCGCTGGTGTGGATGGAGCTGGCGGCGTTGCTGGGACTGGCGTCCAAGTTTGCCGAATGTATGCTGGCGGTGAAATACCGCCATGTCCGCCGGGATGGCACTCACTGGGGCGGGCCTATGGCAGTGATGGAGACGCGGCTGGGTCCGGCTGGGGCGGTTTTTGGCCGCTTTTACGCTTTGTTCGCCCTGCTGATGGCCTTTGCTATGGGGGCGATGGCCCAGTCCGGGGCCTTAGCGGACACCTTCTCCGCCGCCTTCACCCTGCCCCGCTGGCGGGTAGGACTGGTGACGGCGGCGCTGGCTCTGACGATCTTATTGGGCGGCATCCGCCGCATCGCGGATATTTCCACGGTGCTGGTGCCGGTGATGGCGCTGCTGTATTTGGGCGGTGGACTGGCGGTGATCCTGGGAAACCTCCGCCGCCTGCCGGAGGCGGTGACCCTGATGCTCCGGTGCGCAGTGGCGCCGGAAGCCGCGCTGGGCGGGGCCTTGGGGATCGTCACCCGCCGGGAGGCCCTCCGCTGGGGTGTTGCCCGGAGCGTTTTTTCCAACGAGGCGGGGTTAGGTTCCGCCGCCATCACCGCCGCCTGCGCTGACACGGAGGATCCTGTAAAGCAGGGGCTCATCAGCATGACCGGCGTGTTTTTCGACACCATGGTGATCTGCACCGTTACCGGTCTCGCCATCTGCTGCTCCGGCACGCTGGGAACGGCGGACGGAGCCGGACGCCCCCTCACCGGCGCGGCGCTGACCCTCCGGGCCTTTGAAACGGTGCTGGGGCCGCTGGCCCCGTGGCTCATCGGCGTGGCGTTAGGGCTGTTTGCCTTTACCTCCGTGCTGGGCTGTGCGGTTCAGGCAGAGACAACGGCATCATACCTGCTGGGACCGGAGGCGGTACGGCCCTGCCGGGTGCTGTACGGACTGGCGGTTTTTGTCGGGGCGGTGATCCCCATGGCCACGGTCCTTCAGCTGGCGGATCTTGCCAACGCACTGATGGCCTTTCCGAACCTCGTCTGTCTGTTGCTGCTCTCCGGCGAAATCGCCGGGGAATGCGGGAGAAAGGAACGGTAAAAATGGCAGTCAACAGGAAAGCAAAACGAGTAAGAAACCGGTAAGGAAGAATGTCTCCGAAACCGCAAAGGTTCTGAAAATAACTCCAGTGGTGCAAAAATGCTTTTTTGTGCCGCTGGAGCTGTAAATTTTCTGTGACGGCGTTGCATTTTTGTGATTTCGTGGTATGATAACCGTGGTATAAAATTTTTGAAAAGGACTGATACCATGACAAAAATCGACATCGTCTCCGGCTTCCTGGGCGCCGGTAAGACCACACTCATCAAAAAGCTGCTGGCGGAAGCCTACAAGGGCGAAAAGCTGGTGCTGATCGAAAACGAATTTGGCGAGATCAACATTGACGGCGGCTTCCTGAAGGAATCCGGCATCCAGATCTCCGAGATGTCCGCCGGCTGCATCTGCTGTTCTCTGGTGGGCGACTTCAACAAGGCTTTGAAGGACGTGGAGGCTCAGTTCCACCCCGACCGCATCCTCATTGAGCCCTCCGGCGTGGGCAAGCTCAGTGACGTCATCGTGGCGGTGGAAAACACCGTGAAGGACGTGCCGGACATGCAGCTCAACAGCTTTGTCACCGTGGCCGACGCCACCAAGGTGAAGGTCTACATGAAGAACTTCGGTGAGTTCTACAACAACCAGATCGAATCCGCCGGCACCATCATCCTCTCCCGGACCCAGAAGATGACCCAGGAGAAGCTGGAGGCCGCCGTGGCCATGCTCCGGGAGAAAAACGCCGATGCCGCCATCATCACTACCCCTTGGGATGAGCTGGATGGCAAGGCCATCCTCTCCGCCATTGAAAAAGTCTCTCTGGCCGATGAACTGCTGGAGAAGATGCGGGCCGAACATGAGGCCGACGAGCACGAGCACCATCACCATCATCACGACGGCGAGGAGTGCGACGACCCCAACTGCTCCTGCCACCACCATGACCATGAGCACGAGGAGCATGAGCATGAACATCACCATCATGACCATGACCATGAGCACGAGCATGACCTCGAGCATCACCATGACCATGACGAGTGCTGCGACCATGAGCATGAACACGAGCATCATAATGACCACGGCGAGTGCGATGACCCCAACTGCTCCTGCCATGACCATCACCATCATCACCACGCCGATGAGGTGTTCACCTCCTGGGGCAAGGAGACACCCAAGGTGTATACGCAGGCGGACATCGACCGTATTCTGACGGCGCTGGATTCGGGTGACTACGGCGCCATTCTCCGGGCCAAGGGCATCGTGAACGGCACCGACGGCGCATGGATCGAGTTCGACTATGTGCCGGAGGAGCATGAGATCCGGGCGGGCCATCCCGACTACACCGGCCGCCTGTGCGTCATCGGTTCCAATCTGAAGGAGGAAAAGCTGGCAGAGCTGTTCGGCCTGTAAGCGAAAAAATTCATGGCTGATATTCCTGTATATCTCATCGCCGGTTTTTTGGACGGCGGCAAAACAGATTTTATCAACGGCATTTTAGAGGACGGCTTCGCCCGTGAGGACAAAACCCTCCTGATCTGCTGTGAAGAGGGCGAGCTGGAATACGAGCAGAAGGCGCTGGACAACGTGACGGTGGTCACGGTGGACGAGGAGACCGCTCTCACCTGCTCCCAGTGCAAGGAATGGGAAAAGCAGTACAAACCCAAGCAGGTCCTCATTGAGTACAACGGTATGTGGTCCATGGAGCGGCTGTACCGGGAGGTGCTGCCCGCCAACTGGGTCCTCTATCAGGTGATGACCTTTGTGGACGCCAATACCTTTGAGACCTATGCCAAGAACATGGGCCAGATCATGATGGAAAAAATCACCAACGCCGACCTGCTGGTGTTCAACCGCTGCACCGACGAGCTGAAGGCCGCGCTGCGGAAGCGGAACCTGCGGATGGTGAACCGCCGGGCGGACATTTATCTGGAGGACCTGGAGGGCAACAGTGAGGACTACAACAACGGCGATGTGTGTCCCTTTGACCTGGACCAGAAGGTCATTGACATTCCGGACAACGACTACGGCGTGTGGTATGTGGATGTGATGGACTACCCCGACCGCTGGGCAGGGAAGACCGTTCACATGAAGCTGCTCATGTGCCACTCCAAGAAGTATCCCGGTACCCACTGCCCCGGACGGTTCGCCATGGTCTGCTGTGAAAATGACGTGCAGTTCTTGGGTCTGGTGGCCAAGGGCGTGGATCTGAATAAGTACAAGAACCGGGACTGGGTGGAAGTCGAAGCCCGTATGGCTTTGGAAAATCACTCCGCCTACAAGGGCAAGGGCCCGGTAATGCACATCATCTCCATCAAGCCCTGCGAAAAGCCCGCCAACGAGGTTGTGACCTTCTGATCTACTGATATTCAAAAAGCACGTTTCCTTTTGACGAGGAAACGTGCTTTTCTTCTTGCATGCGCTTCTTATATTTGTCACCGTGCAAGTCATTGGCAAATCGACTGTTATTTCAATGCCGTTGTGCCGCTCAGACTTGCTGAGGAGGGGCTGTTGTTCCGGTATCACCGCGGCCTTGATTTTGCGCAAAATCGCCCTCGTTTTAAATACGATTCGTATTTTTTGTTTTCAAATCGACATTTTGTATTGTAATTCCGCAAGTTTTTTTGGAATCCCGGTTTTCCTTCCGCTTCGCAAAGCTCGCAAAATTTCGGGAATACTTGCAAATTTCAGGCAAATCTATATAATAGAGGTATTCTGATATGAAAGGACTTTACGTTTTGAAAGAAAAGCGGATCTATAAAAGAGAACTGCCCCTCTGGGGGAGTCTGCTGGCCGCCGTTTTGCTGGCAGGCTGTATTACTTTACTGGCCCTGTGGTGCCAGCCAAATGCCCTGCGGACGGTGCTGGCAGGGTTCAAGGCCCAGCCCCTGCTGATTGTTTTGAACGCTCTCCCCATCGGACTTTTGCTGCTGGCCTTCGCCTTCCTGTTCCGGAATGTCTTTTACAGCGGGGCACTGGTGAATTTCTTCGTCTGCGCGCTGTCCCTTGCCAACCGGGTCAAAATTGAGGTCCGGGATGAGCCGGTGTTCCCCCGGGACTTCTCCCTTCTGCGGGAGGTAGGCAGCGCCATCCAGTCCTATGACATCCGCTATCCGGTGAAGGCCATCGCCGTGGTGGTGCTGACCACCGTGCTGCTTATCGGCCTTGGGGTCCTGTTCCCCAGCCGCCCGGTGTCCTTCGCCACACTGAAGGCCAAGCTGACAAAACGGGACGCCGTGGCCGTGTTCCCCGGCCGCTGCTGGCCGGAGCGGATCGTGGGCGCGGTCCTCAGCTTCGGCGTTCTGACTGCGCTGATTTTCACGGTGTACGCCAGCAATACCCTCTACAATTCCTTCCGGGTCAGCAACGCCTATTATGTCCCGTCGGTATTCAACGAGCTTGGTTTCCCCTACTGTTTCTGCCACCAGTTCACCACCTATCCGGTGGACAAGCCGGAGGGCTTTTCCAAGTCTGAGGCCGCCGGTTGGGAGACCGGCGGGCAGACGGGGCTTGGCAAGGACGTCAGCGTAATCCTCGTGATGAATGAGGCGTTTTCCGATCTCACCGACCAGTCCATGTTCAACTGGACGGAGGAAACCGATCCCCTGCCTAACCTCCACGCTTTGCAGAAGGACCCCCACGCCCTTTCCGGTCACATCGTGGTCCCCGGCTTCGCCGGAGGCACCGCCAATACGGAGTTCGATGCGCTGACGGGAATGCAGACCAACGCACTGTCCGTCACCGCCACCTCCGCCATGCGGGTGGTGAACCGAAATCTGGACAGCTTGTTCCGGGTGTTCGGGGCGGACGGCTACCGCACCTCCTTCTACCATCCCGGCGACGCCTGGTTCTATAACCGCGAGAACGTCTACCGCTGGCTGGGGGCGGAGCACGAGGTATTCGCCAAGGACATGAAAAATTTAGAATACAAGGGCCGCTGGGTCACGGATGACTACATGGCTGGTCTGATCGAGGAAGAATTTGAAACGGCGGTCAGCGAGGGCCGTCCCCTGTTCAACTACACCACCACCATCCAGAACCACATGAGCTACACCGCCGACAAGTACGGCGAGGGCTATGTGTTCCCCCCGGTCTCCACCACGGCGGACATCTCCCCGGAGACCCGCTCCATGCTGGAGGTCTACACCGAAGGCGTCCGTGATGCCGACGCCATGCTGGGCCGGCTGACGGCTTACTTCGCAGAGCGGGAGGAGCCTGTGGTGCTGGTGTTCTACGGCGACCACCTGCCCTATCTGGGGGACAACCAGAAGGGCTATGCGGAGCTGGGATCTGAGGTGTCCATTCCGGAAAACGAGCGGGAGGACATTCTCTGCTCTTACAAGACCCCCTATGTGCTCTGGGCCAATGACGCCGCCGCGGACACGCTGAACTGGAGCGAGGCCGTGGCCGCGCTGGACCTGCCGGAGGACGGCGTTCTCTCTGCTTCCTTTTTAGGCAGCGTCCTGCTGGACCTCACCGGCCGCGCCGGGGAAAGTCCGTGGTTCGACTTTCTCTCCTCCCTCCGGCGGATCGCGCCGGTGGTACAAAAGAAAACCTATATCCTGGCGGACGGCTCCGTACTGCCGCAGCGAATTTTGAACGAGCAGACGGATGAAGCGTCCATGGAATTAAAAGACGCCGTCCGCAAGTGGCGCTGCTGGAGCTATTACAAGCTGAAATACGCGGACGTGGGTTAGACCCACTGCGAATATATGGAAAAAGCGGTTCCGGAACTTCCGGAACCGCTTTTTTCGTATCAGCTTTTCGCTTCGATCTTCGCTCCGCATTTGGGACAGGTGATAACGATCTTCCCCTTCCCAACCGGCACCCGGCAGATGGCGCCGCACTTGCAGGTGAAGTACTTGTGCTCCTTATCCGCCCGGCGGGCCTTGGCCCCGGCGGCGTTGTTCCGGGCCTTCCAGATCCAGCCCATAAACTTCTGGTTCTCCGCCCGGCGCTTGGTCAGGTTTTTGGAGAACATTCGGAACAGAATAAACACCATCAGCACCCAAAGGAGGGATTCGCAGATCCGGGCGGGGATCCATAGCCGCAGAAGGCTGAAAATCAACTGGGCCACCAGAATCACCAGGTAGCCCCGAAGGAGCGCCTGATTCATCTGATCCATGCCGTTCCGGCCGTACATGAACCGCGCCACCGCGCATCTGAATTTATAGAACATACGCCTGCTGCCTCTTTCCGTCGGCTCCCGCGGAACCGTAACTGTTTTTACCTTACATATTTTAGCGGATAGGTCAGAGAAAGGCAACGGTTTAGCAGCGGAGTTTACAAAAAAGTAATTTCTTTCCAAGTCATTCCGTGTTAAAATGACATACGATATGAAAATACACAAAGGAAGTGTTTGGTTTATGGCAAAGAAACAATTCAAAGCGGAGTCCAAACGGCTGCTGGACCTGATGATCAACTCCATCTACACCCACAAGGAGATCTTCCTTCGGGAGATCATCTCCAACGCCAGCGACGCCTGCGACAAGCTGTGCTATCAGGCTCTGACGGATGACAGCGTGAAGCTGACCCGGAAGGACTTCAAGATCGACCTGTCTGTCAACAAGGACGCCCGGACCATCACCGTTACGGATAACGGCATCGGTATGGACAAGGAGGATCTGGAGAACAATCTGGGCATCATCGCCTCCTCCGGTTCCTACAAGTTCAAGCAGGAGGTGGGAGATGACACCAAGGACACTGACGTGATCGGTCAGTTCGGCGTGGGCTTCTACTCCGCCTTCATGGTCTGCGATCAGGTGACGGTCCGCACCCGGAAATTCGGCAGTGACACCGCCTATCAGTGGCAGTCCTCAGGGGCCGACGGCTACACCGTCACGGAATGTGATAAGTCCGATGCGGGCACTGAGGTCATCATGCACCTGAAGGATGATACAGAGGACGAACATTACAGCGAGTTTTTGGAAGAATGGAAGCTCCGGGAGCTGATCAAAAAGTATTCCGACTACATCCGCTTCCCCATCCGCATGGCGGTCACGAAAACGAAAAAGGTGGCCTCCTGCATGTCCGACAAGCCGGACGAGGTACCCTATGTGGAAATGGAGACGCTGAACTCCATGGTCCCCATCTGGCAGCGGAAAAAGGCCGATGTGAAGCCGGAGGAATATAACGAGTTCTATCGGGAGAAGTTCCACGATTTCGCGGACCCCCAGCGGGTCATCACCGTGTCCGCCGAGGGTGCCGTGACCTACAAGGCCTTGCTGTTCATCCCCGGCGCCACCCCCTTCGACTTCTACACCAAGGAATACGAAAAGGGCTTGCAGCTCTATTCCAGCGGCGTTCTCATTATGGACAAGTGCCCGGATCTGCTGCCGGAGCACTTCCGGTTTGTCCGGGGCGTGGTGGATTCCCCGGATCTGAGCCTGAACATCTCCCGGGAGCTTTTACAGCATGACCGGCAGCTGAAGGTCATCGCCGGAAATCTGGAAAAGAAGATCAAGAGCGAACTGGCCAAGATGCTCAAGGACGAGCGTGAGGCTTATGAAACCTTCTGGAAGAACTTCGGCCGCCAGTTGAAATACGGCGTGGTCAGCGAGTACGGCATCCACAAGGACCTGCTGCAGGATCTGCTGTTGTTCTGGTCCTCCACGGAGAAGAAGCTGGTGACGCTGGATGAGTACGTCTCCCTGATGAAGGAGGATCAGAAGGTCATCTATTATGCCGCCGGTGACACCGTGGACAAGATTGACAAGCTGCCTCAGCTGGAGGCTTTGAAGGATCAGGGGGTGGAGATCCTCTACTTCACAGAGGAAGTGGACGAGTTCGTGGCCCAGACCCTGCGGAGCTACAAGGACAAGGAGTTCCGCTCCGCCATGGACGGTGCATCCGACGAGTCCGCTCAGGAAAAGGCTAAGGAGGAGGCCGACACCCATAAGGATGTGTTTGCCTTCGTGAAGGAGACGCTTGGTGACGCGGTGGCAGAGGTGAAACCCTCCACACGGCTGAAATCGCACCCTGTATGTCTCACCGCCGGCGAGAGCCTGAGCTTTGAGATGGAGAAGTATTTCCAGCTCATGCAGCCTGACAGCAGCATCAAGGCCCAGCGGATTCTGGAGCTGAACACGGAGCACCCGGCCTTCACCGCTCTGGAGAACGCCGTGACCGCCGACCCGGAAAAGGCCAAGATCTACGCCAAGCTGCTGTACGATCAGGCGCTGCTGATCGCAGGACTGCCGCTGGACGATCCCTCCGGCTACACGGATCTGGTGTGCGGACTGATGAAGTAAGTCTGATAAGCAAAACCTTGCCTCCGGCGTGTCTTACAAGACACGCCGGAGGCAGTAGGGCGAAAAGGTCTTTTCGCCCTGCTGCCAATATTTTCAGAGCTTTTGTAAAGTTCTGAAAATATTTAATTTAAATAGCGCAGGACACCCTTCTTGGGTTTCCCGCGCACACTCTTCACCCGCAAGGGGTATGCGGCATCCGTAAAGCGGCACAGCCGCTAACGGCTGCCCTACCTTACCATCGCGGAAAATCTACCATTTTATCGAAAGACTCCCCCCGGCGTGTCTTACAAGACACGCCGGGGGCCTTTTTGCTATTTTTCGCTATTTCGGCAGCTCAGCGCGCAAAAACACCTCCGCGTGGAAAATCCACGCGGAGGTGTTTTGTCTGTATTCGGCGTTTCTCAGCCCCACAGGGCGGAGAGGGACGGGATAATTTGCTTTTTCCGGCTCATGATCTTGGGCAGGAACACGCTGTTCTTTTCCTCGCCGGTGATGTTGAAGGCCTGACGGATGGTCTCTGTATCTCCGGAATACAGCAGGTAGGAACCTTCTACCAATACGTTTGTGATCATCAGCAGCACAATGTCCAGACCGTTCTTCTTACGGATAGTCTCCATCGTGGCGAGGAATTCCTCTTTCCGGGCCATAAGACGGTCAGAATCCAGGCAAGTAATCTGACTCACTGCCAGATTGTGGCCGCCGATGTGAAATTCCTTGTAGTCGGTGCGGATGATGGCCTCAGCGCTCTTATCCTCACCGGTGGCGGCAGAGAAAATGGTCTGTCCCAGTTCTTCCAGAGAGACATTGGCGATACGGGACATCCGGTTGGCAATGTCAATATCCCGCTGGGTGCAGGTGGGAGACTTGAACATGACGGTATCGGACACGATGGCAGCAGCCATAAGGCCCGCCATTTTAGCAGTGGGCATCAACCCCTTTTCCTGATACATCTCCGCAACGATGGTCGTGGAACTGCCCACCGGCTCATTCCGGACGTAAATGGGATTGTTGGTCTCAATATCCGCCAGACGATGGTGATCCACGATCTCCAGGATATCTGCCTGATCCAGACCAGGTACAGACTGGGCCTTTTCGTTGTGGTCCATCAGGATCACCCGCTTGCGCCGGGGACGCAGCAGATGGAACCGGGACAGGGTACCTACCACCCGCTCGTTCTCATCCAGAATGGGATAAGCCCGGAATCGGCTTTCCAGCACGGTATTGCGAACATCATCGATATAGTCATCCAGATGGAAGAAGACCAGATCGTGGCTTTTGCAGATCCGCTCAATAGGCAGCGCATGGCAGATCAGATGAACTGCCCGATAGGCGTCATAGGGGGTGGAAATGATGCAGGTATCCGTATCCAGTTCCAGCAGTTCCCGGCCGACCTCCGCCTGACAGACGATGACGCAGGTGACCCTCAGTTCCAGCGCCCGCTTGATCATGTCCGGCTGATCGCCGCAGACCACAATGCTGTCCTGCGAGGAAAACAGTAGGTTTTCCCGCCCGGCAGGCAGGGCAATGGTGACTTCGCCGGAAATCTCGTCCCGGATCCGGCCGCCCTCGTTGAGGACCTTTCCCTCCAACACAGAGAGCAGGTTATAGACCGGTACATTTTTAACTGCGGAATTGCGAACAGCCAGCATGTCATAGCTGGCTACATCTCCGGCGGAGAGCATACCGTAGAGAGTACCGTCCTCATTGGCCACAGGCAGAACAGAGATCCGATCCGCCTGCATCATCTGCCATGCCCGGCTGATGGTCGCTCCGGGGGACAGGGTAGGCGGCGTATCGTAAGCCAAATCCCGGACCTGCGTCCGGACGTTGTTGATCACCTCCGGCGGCTGTGCGCCGAATTTGTCCAGAACAGCTTTGGTCTCGTCGCTGATCTGGCCCAGGCGGGCGGCGCAGTACTGCCGCTGCCCCAGAGCGTTTTTCAGTGCGGCGTAGGCCATGGCGGATACGATGGAGTCGGTATCCGGGTTGCGATGGCCGGTAATGTAAACTTTGTCCATTCCACAGCTCCTTTCGGATCGTTTCTAAATTCTGTTTCTCTCATGATTATGAGAGTCCGGCGTGAAATTGTCAACAGTGCCTTTCACCAAATGGACCATGCGAAAGCACAGTCTCACAACCCATTTTGTATAGTTCCGGACCATTTACAGGATCAGAAGCTCCTTGGGTGCCAGCGTAATGTCCTGACAGCCCTGTTCTGTGATGACGATCACATCCTCAATGCGAACGCCCAGCTTCCCCGGCAGATAGATCCCCGGCTCCGCGCTGATGACAGCGCCGGCAGGCAGCGGCTTGCTGTTGGACGGCGTAGCATTGGGATTTTCATGGATCTCCACGCCAACGCTGTGGCCAAAGCTGTGGCCAAAATAGGGACCGTATCCGGCGTCCGCGATGACCTGTCGGGCGGCGCCGTCCACCGCTGCGCCAGTGACGCCGGCCTTTGCCGCAGCGATTCCGGCCAGCTGGGCCTTGAGGACCGTGTTGTAAACAGTCTCCATCTCCTCCGTCACATGACCAACGGCCACTGTGCGGGTCATATCCGAGCAATAGCCGCCGAATTTGCAGCCGAAGTCCATGGTGACGAACTCCCCGGCCTGAATGGGCTTCTCACTGGGAACACCGTGGGGCAGGCTGCCGTTGGGGCCGGAGACCACGATGGGATCAAAGGACTTGTCCTCCGCGCCGTAGTGCAGCATTTTATAGAGCAGCAGTGCGGCAATTTCCTTTTCCGTAACGCCGGGACGGATCTCGCCGAGAATGTCCGCCAGCGCTTTTTCCGCGATCCGCTGAGCCTGGATCATACACTCCAACTCCGCCTGGTCCTTGACGGCCCGCAGCGTCCACAAAAGCTCCGTGGCGGGGACCAGCTCGCAGTGGAGCTTCTCCGAAAAGCGGCGAAAATCCGCCGCCGTCATATATTCATCCTCATACCCCATGCGGGTGATGTGTTCCTTCTCGATGACCTCGTTGATGAGGGCGGAGTAGGGATGTTCCCGGTCCGTTTGCCGGATCTCCGCACCCTGTACATAGCGCGCAGCAGCTTCCGTATACCGGCTGTCGGTGAAATAATAGCTGCGGTTTCGAGTGACGATGGCCACACCGTCCGTCCCGGAGGAGTGAAAGCCGGAGGCGTAAAAGCGGTTGGCCTCGCAGGTCAGCAGCACGGCGTCCAGGCCGTGGGCCTCCAGCACACCGGCGATTTTTTTGAAATGGTTCATAACAGATCCTCTTTTTCTGAGAGCCGCAGCATATCAGGTGTAACCGGCCCTCTGTGATGAGCAGTGTAGCAGAATTTCACAAAATTGTCAAAGCGGCTCGTCAGTTCGGATTTAATCTCACCGCATTTTGTAGAAAATCACAGTTGACTTTAATCGTTTAAAGCTGTATGGTAATAATATCACAAAGCTCAGTGCGGCAGAAAGGAGTTCACAATGCGTTTCGGAATGTTTACCTATATTTACCGCTACGCACGCTATTTTGCGGGCTTCTTTCATAATGCAGAAACGGAACAGGCATTCTGCCGGGCATAAGGCTTGCACTCGTTAAACGCGAGGGGGCTCTGTTCCACGGACAGAGCCCCCCTTGTTTTTTGGAAGGCATCCAACTTTATGAATTCGTCCGGATACGGACAAAAGGAGAAGATCACTATGAAAAAGAAATTGCTCGCTCTTGTTCTGGCTGCGGCCATGACGCTGTCCCTTGCCTCCTGCGGCGGCTCCAAGACGGAGACACCCTCCACCGGCTCTGACAATTCCTCCGCCGAGGGCGCCACCTATAAGGTCGGCATCTGCCAGCTGGTGCAGCACCCCGCGCTGGACACTGCAACCCAGGGTTTTATTGACGCTCTGAATGAAGCCCTCCCCGGCCAGGTGGAGTTTGAAAACAAGAACGCCTCCGGCGAGGCCAACAACTGCGGCACGATCGTCAACGGCTTTGTTTCCGAGGGCGTGGACCTGATCATGGCCAACGCCACCGCCGCCCTGACCGCCGCCGCTTCCGCGACTGCCGACATTCCCATTCTGGGCACCTCCATCACCGCTTACGGCGTGGCCCTGGATCTTGACGATTTCGACGGCACCGTAGGCGGCAACATCTCCGGCACCTCCGATCTGGCTGACCTGAGCCAGCAGGCCGATATGATCACCGAGTGGTTCCCCGAGGCCCAGAAGGTCGCCCTGCTGTTCTGCTCCGCCGAGCCCAACTCCAGCTACCAGATCCAGGAAGTGGCGACCTGCCTGGCCAACAAGGGCATTGAGACCAAGGAATTTGCCTTCACCGACTCCAATGACGTGGCGTCCGTGACTCAGTCCGCCGCTGACTACGCGGATGTGGTCTATCTCCCCACCGATAACATCGCCGCCTCCAACACCGAGGCCATCGCCAACATCCTGGTGCCCGCCGGTGTTCCCGCTATCTGCGGCGAGGAGGGTATCTGCTCCGGCTGCGGCGTGGCGACCCTGTCCATCAGCTACTATGATCTGGGCGTGACCACTGGCAAGATGGCTGCCAAGATCCTCACCGGCGAGGCGGATATCTCCACCATGCCCATCGAATACACCGACGCCACCCCCAAGTATAACCCCACCATCTGCGAGGAGCTGGGCATCCAGCCTCTGGACGGCTATGAGGCCATTGAGGGCTGATCCAAAACAAACGCGATCCTATAACGAAAATCTGGCGGGAGGGGGCAATCCCCTCCTCCCGCTGTGAACAAGGAGAAACGGTATGAGTTTTCTATCCTCCCTTCTCAATGCGCTGCCGGGCGCTGTGGCCCAGGGCCTGATCTGGGGCCTGATGGCCATCGGCGTCTACATCACCTTCCGTATTCTGGATGTAGCTGATCTGACGGTGGACGGATCTCTGGCCACCGGCGGTGCCGTGGCCGTCATGCTGATCCGGGCAGGTCTGAACGCTTGGGCCGCGTTGCTGTGCGCCTTTCTGGCAGGTATGCTGGCCGGCTTTGTCACCGGCCTGTTCCACACGAAATGCGGCATCCCCGCCATTCTCGCCGGTATTCTGACCCAGTTGTCCCTCTACTCCATCAACCTGCGGATCATGGGCAGCAAGGCCAATCAGGCAGTAGGCGTGGATAAGTATGATCTGCTGGTATCCCAGCGGTATGTGCGTTCGGTGAGTCTGGATAACCCCCTGCCTCTGCTGGTGGTATTCACGGTGGTGCTCATTGCCGTTTTGTACTGGTTTTTCGGCACGGAAAAGGGCTGCTCCCTCCGTGCCACCGGCGCAAATCCCAACATGGCCCGGGCTCAGGGCATCAATACCAACGCCAACGTGGTGCTGGGACTCATGGTGTCCAACGGTCTGGTAGCCCTGTCCGGCGGTCTGCTGGCCCAGTTCCAGGGTTCCTCCGACATCAACATGGGCCGGGGCGCTATCGTCATTGGTCTGGCCGCCGTCATCATCGGCGAAGTGGCCTTCGGCAAGGTATTCATCAACTTCGCGTTGAAGCTGCTGGCGGTCTCCATCGGTGCCGTCATCTACTACATCGTTCTGCAAATCGTTTTGCAGCTGGGTCTGAACACCAACGATCTGAAGCTGGTGTCCGCCCTGATCGTGGCCGTGTTCCTGGCGATCCCCTACTGGAAGGGCCACATCCACACCAAGAAGGGAGGTTCCGTCCATGCTTGAGCTGAAGGATATCTGCAAGACGTTTAATCCCAATACCATCAACGCTAAGGTAGCGTTGAACCATCTGAACCTGACACTGAATGACGGGGATTTTGTCACCGTTATCGGCGGCAACGGTGCAGGCAAGTCCACCATGCTGAACGCCATCGCTGGCGTGTTCCAGGTGGATTCCGGCACCATCACCATTGACGGACAGGACGTTACCAAGCTGCCGGAGCACAAGCGGGCGGCATTTCTGGGGCGGGTGTTTCAGGACCCCATGATGGGCACCGCGCCCACCATGCAGATCGAGGAAAATCTGGCGCTGGCAGCCCGCCGGGGCCAGCCCCGGGGGTTGAAGTGGGGCATCACCGCCTTGGAGCGGGCAGATTACAGGGAACTGCTGAAAACGCTGGATCTGGGGCTTGAGGACCGCCTTACCGCCAAGGTGGGCCTGCTCTCCGGCGGTCAGCGTCAGGCGCTGACGCTGCTGATGGCCTCCCTGAAGCAGCCCAAGCTGCTGCTGTTGGACGAGCACACTGCCGCTTTGGACCCCAAGACCGCTGACAAGGTGCTGGCTCTGTCCGACCAGATCGTGCAGGAGAACAACCTCACCACCCTCATGATCACCCACAACATGAAGGACGCCATCGCCCACGGCAACCGGCTCATTATGATGGATGCCGGCCGGGTGGTGGTGGATATCTCCGGTGAGGACAAGAAGAAGCTGACGGTCCCCGACCTGCTGGCCCTGTTCAGCCGCGCCAGCGGCTCTGACGAGGCCAATGACAAAATGCTCCTGTCCTGAAATCCTACATACATCTCTCCCCCGGAAGGTCTCTTCCGGGGGATTTTGCTATGCAAAAGCACAGTAAAATAAGAAATGTGCCATTCCCTCGCCCCCGCAGGGCAACCGGGAATGATGCACGAAAACTTCATGCACTGGCATTTGTGCATGTTCGCGGTGCGCTGCTCATGCATGCAGTTTTATGCGCAAAAATATACCCCGTTCTTCCGCTTTTTCAGAAGAACGGGGTGTACTTTTAAATCAGGCATGCGGTCAGTCCGCGCTGGAATTCATGACCTCGTTGGCGGACTTGACGGTGCGGCGCAGGAAGATTGTGCTCAGGGTGAAGGACATGACCTCCGCGATGGGGAAGGACCACCACACTAACTCCAGCCGTCCAGTCCGGGACAGCAGCCACGCCACCGGCAGTAATACTACCATTTGACGGCACACGGAGACGATCAGGCTGTACACCGGATTGCCGATGGCCTGGAACACCGAGCCAGCGATGATGCAGAAGCCTGCCAGCAGAAAGGAAACGCTGATGATCCGCAGGGCGGGAACGCCGATGGCCAGCATGGTCTCCGATGCGTCGAACAGCTCCAGCAGCGTGGAGGGAAACAGCTGGAAAATGGTAAAGCCCACGACCATGATGACCATAGCGGTGATGTTGGAAAGACGGATGGTCTTCCAGACCCGCTGGGGCCGGGCTGCGCCGTAGTTATAGGAAATGATGGGCACCATGCCGTTGTTCAGGCCGAAGATGGGCATGAACACGAAGCTCTGGATCTTGAAATACGCGCCGAACACGGCGGTGGCGGTGGGGGTAAAGACGAAGAGGATCTTGTTCATGCCGAAGGTCATCACGGAACTGATGGACTGCATAATGATGGAGGGGATACCCACCCGGTAGATCTCCTTGGCCACGATGGGATCCCAGCGGATGTTCTTCCGGTGGATGTGAATGTCGTGGTTGCACTTGATATTCACGATCAGGCCCACGATCGCCGCCACGATCTGTCCAACAACGGTGGCCACAGCAGCGCCGGCCACGCCCATCCGGGGTGCGCCGCACAGTCCAAAGATCAGAATGGGGTCCATGACGATGTTGATGATGGCGCCCAACAGCTGGGTGCACATGGCCAGACTGGTACGGCCGGTGGATTGTAGCAGCCGCTCAAAGCAGAACTGGCTGAAAATACCCACGGAAAGACCTAAGCAGATCCGGGTGTACTGCACGCCGTATTCCACGATCTCCGGCACTGCCTTGGCCTGCGCCACGAAGAAGGGCCGGGAGAGGAACAGGCCGATGAAGGCAAAGACAAGATAGCTGCAAATGGGCAGCAGGAAGATACCTGCGCCGGCAGCCCGGTCCGCCATCTCCTGCTTTTTCTCACCCAGAGAGCGGGAAAGCAGTGCGTTGATGCCCACGGCAGTGCCCGCACCCACGGCGATCATCAGGCTCTGGAGGGGGAACGCCAGACCCACGGCGTTGAAGGCGTTCTCACTGAGCCGGGAGACAAACACACTGTCCACGATGTTGTACAGCGCCTGTACCAGCATGGAGATCATCATGGGCACCGCCATACCGGCCAGCAGCTTGCCTACCGGCAGAACGCCCATCTTGTTTTCCCGGGGAGCCGCACCCGCGGCGTTTTGCTTACTCATAGATTAGATTGGTTCCTTTCATATCAGCTTTCGGAAGAAAGACGCGGCCTCTCAGCCGCGCCTTTTCTGGCATTTACTTTTTCAGCTCGCCGGTGGCTAACTGCGTCAGGTAGGCATTCAGGAAACCGTCCAGGTCGCCGTCCATCACATTGTCGATCTGGCTGGTTTCGTAGCCGGTGCGGGTGTCCTTTACCAACTGATAAGGCATGAACACATAGGAGCGGATCTGGCTGCCCCACTCGATCTTCATCTGAACGCCCTTGATGTCGGAGATCTTCTCCGCATGCTGCTGGATCTTCAGTTCGATCAGCTTGGCACGCAGTTGCTTCATACAGTTATCCTTGTTCTGGAACTGGGACCGCTCCTGCTGAGAAGACACCACAATACCGGTGGGCTTGTGGATCAGGCGGACGGCGGAGGAGGTCTTGTTGATGTGCTGACCGCCGGCACCGGAGGAACGGAACACCTGCATTTCGATGTCCTCCGGGCGGATCTCCACCTCTACGTCATCAGGCAGCTCCGGCATGACCTCCACAGCGGCAAAACTGGTCTGACGGCGGGCGTTGGCATCGAAGGGGGACACGCGGACCAGACGGTGGACGCCGTGTTCGCTCTTCAGCAGGCCGTAGGCATTCTCGCCCTCGATGGAAATAACGGCAGATTTGATACCGGCCTCGTCACATTCCTCGTAGTCCAGCGTTTTCCAAGCGTAGCCGTGACGCTCCGCCCAGCGGGTATACATCCGATAGAGCATCTGGCACCAGTCCTGGGCCTCGGTGCCGCCGGCACCGGAGTGGAGCTGGAGAATAACGTTGTTTGCGTCATACTCACCGGAGAGCAGCGTGGTCATACGGATCTCTTCGATCTCGGTTTCCAGCGCGGGGAACTCTGTTTTCAATTCTTCCAGGATCTCTTCATCCTCCGCCTCCTGGCCCATCTCGCACAGGGTGGTCAGATCCTCCCAGGTGCTCATGAGTTTCTTGAAGCGGTGGAGCTTGTTTTGAAGCTGCTTCAGGCGGGTCTGCACCTTCTGAGAGCGCTCCAGATTGTTCCAGAAGCCGTCCTGAGTGGTCTCATCCTCCAGACGGGCAGCCTCCTGAGCCACAGCGTCGATGTCAAGGGCGTCCCCCAGCTTCTTCAGCTCCGGTTCCAGGTCCCGCAGCTTCTGCTTATAAACGTCATATTCGATCAAAGCCATACTGATTCTCCAATTTCCATATAGATTACTTTAGCCATGATATTATATAGGAGTTCCCTGGTTTTGTAAAGGGAAATATGCACAAAAATGACGATTTTCAAAAATTCAGCGCACGTTTGCGGAAAACAGGTGAAAAAAGAGACGGACTCTGTCCGTCTCTCACGCTCAATGATTCAGAATAAACTGTTCCAGCTCCTCCGCCGTCCGCACGACTGCGGCAGCCCCGGCCTCCGCCAGTTCGCCGGGTGCGGCGTACCCGAAGAACTCCACGCCCACGCAGGCAAGGCCGCATTCCTGCGCACCAAGCACATCATACTTCCGGTCACCGACCATCAAAACGGTGGGCTTATCCGCATCGGTCAGGCGCAGGCGGCGCATGGCTTCCCGAATGACATCCGCCTTTTCCCAGTCTGCTCCCGCAGGGCTGCCGGTCACAGCGGACAGAAAGGGTGTAAAGCCAAAACGCCGACAGATGCTCACGCACAGCTCCTCCGGCTTGGAGGAAGCCAGCGCCAGAGTGTATCCCTTGGCCTTCAGCCGTTCCAGAACGTCCCGAATACCGGGGGCCGCCTCGTTTTCATACTGTCCCACCGGCACATAGTGCTCCCGGAACACCCGAACGCCCTCCACCGCCTTCTCCCGGCTGTAGCCGCAGTGCTCCATGAAGGATTCCTGCAGCGGCGGACCGATGAATTTCAAAAGGGTCTGGGCATCCGGCATGGTCCCGCCCAGCTTTTCAATGGTGTATTTCACGGAGTTGACGATCCCCTCCCGCGAATCCGTCAATGTACCGTCCAGATCAAATAATATCGTGTGAAACATCTGGTCTCTCCCTTCTGTAAGCAAAACGAAGCCGGGCCAACAAGCCCGGCTCCGCCGTCTGTTTTGTCCCTTTACAGACGATTCTAACATGAATTCAAAGGCTCCGCAAGGAAAAGCTGCACAAAAATTGCAAATTACAGAGTTTCCACCGGCTCGTAATCCAGCAGTTCAATGCGGGAGCTCCACATATCCGCCGTTTCCGCCGAGGGATTGGAGAGCATGGTGGTGAGATACTTCTTGCTGTCATCGGCAAAGACGGTAGCCACCTTCCGGCCCGGCTCCAGATTCTGAATCACAGAGCCAAGGAAGTTAGCGCCGGAGGAGATACCCACGCCAAGGCCCAGTACACGGCCGAATTTCGCCGCCATGGCAATGGCGTCCAGATCGTTGATGTCCATTACGCCATCCACCAGAGTCTGGTCCACCACAGCAGGGATAAAGTCGTCGCCGATGCCCTCAATGTGGTGAGCACCCTTGATAGCTCCGCCGGAAAGCAGAGGCACTGCATCCGGCTCCACAGCCACAGCCCGGACGGCGTGATCCGCCTTCAGACGGCGGGCGGTGCCCATGAGGGTGCCGCCGGAACCGACGCCGGCCACGAAGTCCGTCACATCCGGAAGCTGGCGCAGAATCTCAACGCCGGTAGTAAGGTAGTGGGCCTCTGGGTTATCCTGATTTTCAAACTGCTTGGGCTGGAAGCCGCCGATCTCCTCCGCCAGATCTCTGGCCCCCTGAAGGGCTGCGTTGAAGCCGCCGGCTTCCCGTGAGATCAGGTGCAGGGTGGCGCCGTACATAGCCATCAGCTTTTTCCGCTCCTCACTGGCCCAGTCCGGCATGAAGATGTGGACGGGATGGCCGGTGAACGTGCCCAGTGCGGAGAAGGCGATGCCGGTGTTGCCGCTGGTCATCTCCACGATGGGCTGGCCGGGCTTCAGGGTGCCGTTGGCGGTGGACTTGGTAATGACGTGGGCCGCCAGACGGTCCTTGATGCTGCCGGAGAGGTTGTATGCCTCCAGCTTTGCCCAGACAAAGCCCTCCCGGCCGTCCAGCTTGTAGCGGATGCGGATCATGGGGGTGTTCCCTACCAAATGTGTGAAGTTCATAACGTATCCTCCTCATCAATATACTTCATGTTGAATCTTTCCATCCTCGGAAACGCGGCCGGGTAAAACAAAAGGAGCGATGTGCGCTTGCACATCGCTCCTGAAAGCTCTTCATGCAAGACACAGGCACACTGAAACGGACGCCTGTATCTGCGATCAGCAGTTCAGCCGCCCTATGTCTTACAACAACAGGTTTTTACAAATTCATTTCTCATGGCAAGTTTAGTGTAGCACCTCTCCATTGGAAAGTCAACCATTTTTCCATTCTACGAAAAAGCGTCCGTTTTGTTACCGGAAAATGTTCGTATGGGCCAGTGCCCGGAACAAGCAGGCCGCCGCCACGCCCGTCACCGCTCCGGTGATCAGGGAAGCACCCAGCAGGATCGGCAGATAGTACAGCGGGGCCATTGAGCCCAGCGTCAGGCAGGCCGCCGCGATCTGGCCGCAGTTGTGGGCCGCTGCGCCGCCGATGGACACGCCGTAGATAGACAGATGCCGGGATCGGGACAGCAAGATCATCACCAGCATGGCGGAAAAGCCCCCCAGCAGGGAGAAGATCAGGGCGTTCATGTTCCCGGCGAACACCGCCCCCAACAGGCACCGGCCTGTCAAAATCAGCAGCGCCTGAGCGGGACCGAGGGCGTACAGGGCGAATACCGTCACAATATTAGCAAGGCCCAGTTTGATGCCGGGGATGGGAATGGCCAGGGATAATGGGAAAAAGTTCTCCAGATAGCTGAACGCCAGCGCCAGCGCTGTCAGCACGGCACAGAGGGTCAACTGCTTCGTTGTCAGTTTCACAGTTCCCCTCCTAACCGATTACAATGTCCACGCCGCTGCTGTCTGCCGCGCCGCCGGTGAGCTGAATGACGATCCGGGCCGGAAGACACACGATGCTCTGCCCGCTGCGGGAGATGGTCCCGGTATGGACACAGTCCTGGGTGGGACAGTCGGAGGAACTGACCCGGAGGCCGTTTCCGTCCTCCGCCGCCACCGTCAGCGTCACGCCGTTATAAGAATAGGTGCGGGGCGCGTCCAGCAGGTCTGCCGGGGCAAAGCGGTCGATCTCCTGCCCATCAGCGGTGACCACCGCCGTCAGAGCACCGGTTTCGGTTCCGCCCCGCCAGACCGTCATGGCCGAGAGAGCCGCCAGCGCAATGACCGCCAAGACCACGATCACATCCCAGAAATTGGGCTTCAGCTCAGGAAACCGTTTCATAGGTGTACCCACTGTCCTTCACTTCCTCAAACCGGTCCGCCAGTCCGGCGGTGATGACCACCCGGCCATCCTCCGTCACCAGCACCAGATCGAAGTCATCCCCGCCATTTCGCCAGAAGTCCAGCGCCTGCTCCTCTCCCATGACGAACAACGCCGTGGAAAAAGCGTCGCACATAGTGCCGTTTCCGGGCAGAACCCATTCCTGATCCGGCCCGTTGGCATCCGCCACCACCGTCACTGACAGCAGACCGCTGTCCGCAGGATAGCCGGTGGAGGGATCAATAATATGGTGGTAGGTTTTTCCGTTTTCCTCAAAGTACCGCTCGTAGCCGCCGGAGGTGATGGCGTAGGCGTCCCGCAGGGACAGGATCGCCGCAAGGCCGCTCTCATTCCGGGGATCCTTAATGCCCCCCCGCCAGTCGGAGCCGTCGGGCTTGCCGCCCAGCACGAACACGTTGCCGCCCAGAGAAATTTTCCCACTTTCAATGCCGTTGGCCCGGAAGGTCTGCTCCACTAAATCGGAGGTATAGCCCTTGGCGATGCCCCCCAAGTCGATAGCCTGTCCCTCCCCCAGCGTTACGGAATAGGACGGCTCTTCTTGAACTTGGATCTCATCGCTGTTGACATGCTTTAACAGCTCATTCAGTTCGGACTGCTCCGGAACGCGGAACTGATCGCCGGTGAAGCCCCACGCGTCCATGATGGGGGCGATGGTAATATCAAACGCGCCGTTTGTGGCGTCCCGATACTCCTTCGCACGGGCGATGAGATTCCAGTAATCGTAAGTCAAGTGCCGGATGCTGCCGTCCCGATTCAGCCCGGATACCAGACTGTGCGCCTTTGTACGGGAGAGCCGATTTTCCAACTCTTCGATCCTTTTCTCTGTGTATTTTACCGCTTGCTCCGCATGTTCACCATAGGCCGTAACCTCCATCACCGTGTCCATGGCGAAGATCTGGGCAGTAGCCTCCGTTATTTGTTTTCCGCAGCCTGTCAGGCACAGGCACAAGGCTGCTATCAGAATTGAGAACCGTTTCATGGCGTCCTCCGTTAGAATTTGATTCGATTTTTTCAGTATACCGCGAATATTGTAAAAAAGCAATGAAGGTTTTCCTTGCAAATTGGAAAAGAGACTGGTATACTATGAACGTGTGTCGGCGGGAACCGGTCCGGAATGGACTGCCCGCATTTTGGGAAATATAACCCTGGAGGTTTTAATAGATGGCAAAAAATCCGAATAAAAAGGTCGCTCCGAAGGACGAACCCATGAATGGAGCAATGAAATTTTTTCTGGCTGGCTGCGTAGCAGAATTGTATTTACTGATCCTGCGTCGTTTTTATATCAATGCCGACTCTGAACTGACCCGGATCGCCTGGTATGATCACTACCTCTGGACTCTGGCCGGGATCGGCGCGGGTGTGTTGGCAGTGGGCGTGATCGCCGCTCTGGTTTTGCGGGGCAGCGCCAAGAAGCAGAAATCCGCTTGGATCCTTGCTGCGGCAGGCGCTTTTGTGGGTACGGCTACGGCTCTGGTCCGCTGGAATATGGCCACTCTCTCTTTTATGACAATCGTTGTGCCGGTCATCATGCTGCTGGGGATCCTCTGGGCGCTGTATGACCGGGAATGTGCACTGGCTCTGACGGTGCTGGGTGCCTCCCTCTTTGTTCTGTGGGGTGTGCGTCGGTACGGTTCCAGCATGTATGTGGGCACCACCGTTAAGGTCTGCGTGGTGATCTATCTGGTTCTGCTGGCAGCTCTCGCCGCACTGACCAAGAGCGGCAAGCTGAATAAGCTCCTGCCCCCCCAAGCGGATAAGCTGCCGGTATATGCAGCCTGCGGTCTTTCCGCGCTGGCTCTGCTGGCCTCTCTGCTGGGCGGTGGCATCTCCTACTACGCCATGTGGGCACTGGCAGCGGTGGTCTTCGCACTGGCTGTCTACTACACGGTCAAGCAGCTATAAAATGTGAGCAAACAGCTCCAGTCCAGTACGGACCGGAGCTGTTTTTTGCTGCAGCAAGTTCCAATCTGCACTTTGCTCCCCCGAAAGTACAGGGGACACCTGACGCCATTGGATACGATCTCAAAGTGGAACTGCATGAAAAGCCCCGGGAGAAACAACTGCTTTCTCCCGGGGCCTCTTTCCCATAAAATAATTGCGCGTAAGGAAAGCAGATACCCGATCAATCCGTAAAATCGGGATAGCCCTCCTTCAGGGTCTCATCATAAACGGCGCGGTCACCGCCGATGAACTTGGGCCGTACCCGGGCCGCCAGCACAATGGCCTGACCGATGTGATCCTGCTCCAGCCGCACCGGCACCGCCACCTTTTTCAAGTGCATCCCGATGAGGGTGCCGCCGATGTCCAGTCCTGCGTCTGCCCGGATCTCCTCCAGCGCCACAGGATGCCGAAACGCCTTGTAAGCGGCGGTAGCGAAGGAACTGCCCGCCTTGGGCTGGGGCACCACATTGACGATCTCCCCGCCGGGGACCGCCTCGTATTCCACGATCAAAGCCCGGTTCAGATGCTCGCAGCATTGGGCGGCCATGTAGACGCCCATGGGGCCGAACACACTGTCAAGGCCCCGGAAAATGGCATCCGCCACCTCCGGTGTAGACCAGCTTCCCACCTGATGCCCTACCACCTCACTGGTACTGCATCCGATGACCACGAGCTGTCCCTTCCGCAGATGGGCAGTCTCCGCCAGTTGGCGGGCCGCAGCGGCGGACTCCCGCTCTACCTGTTCCAAAAGCTGCTGATTCTCCAATGTATGTACCGTAGTTCCTGCCATATATAAGCCTCCCTTTTGTTTTACGCACAAGGCGCCGTGTGAGAATTTTTCTCACACGGCCGCCTTATTTTTTCGTTTACAGTTCCAGACCGCTCAGCGCAGGCGCCTTTGCCTTTTGCAGCAGCACAGCCAGCGCAAGACCGATGGCGATACCGGCGATCCCCTGAACGATATTGCCGGGAATACTGGCGGCCGCCGCCAGACCCTTGCCCAAGATCATGGAGGCGTAGGCAAAATAGCCCAGGACCATGATGGTCTCCCCCACGATGCCGCTGACCAGCATGGCAGTCTTCCCGCGACCCAAGGCCCGGAAGATCAGCGCCGCTACCAAGGCGTCAAGGCCCTTAATGATCAGGGTGCCGGGAACATAGTGTCCGTAGCCGCTGAGCAGATCCACCAGCATGGAGCCGATACCGGCCGCCGCCGCGCCATACCAAGGCCCCAACAGCCAACCGGAGAGCAGCACGAAGCAGTCGCCCAGATTCACATAGCCGTTGACGGGGGACGGGATCTGAATGATGCTGGTAGCCACATAGACAAGGGCGGCCATCAAAGCACTGAGAACTAACTTTCTTACCTTCTGATTTTCCATTGCACTTCACCTGTTCCGGCGTGTACCGCCTGTTCTTGCATTCATTATATCCCAGTTTGATACTATCACAATATTCAGAATTACAAAATTTTATAAGGTCAGTCGGAGATAAAACAAAAAAGGACGTCCTGACGGACGTCCTTTTGTTTGGCCTATTAACCGATCTTGTTGAGCTTCAGGGTCATAGCGCTCTTGCGGTGAGCAGCCGTGTTCTTGTGCAGAACGCCCTTAGCGACAGCCTGATCGACCTTCTTGACCGCGACCTTGTAAGCGCCATCGGCCTCGGTGCGATTGCCTTCAGCGGCAGCCGCCTCGAACTTCTTGATGGCAGTCTTCAGATCGGACTTCGTAGCCTTATTGCGCGCGTTGCGGACCTCACCGATGAGGACACGCTTCTTGGCAGACTTGATATTCGGCAAACCAAACACCTCCTCCTGGCATTTCTTGGCGCGGTTTCATAATTTCCACCGTGCAGAATGATATTTTAGCAGAGAAGTCCAGAAAAAGCAAGCCTTTTTTTAATATTTCTATATTTTTTTGTATAACGCGAATATCTCCGCAAATGCTACCCTTAATACCACAAGATTTTGTGTCAGGAGGGCAAAATGTTTACAAAACGGACGGATCTGGCAATCGAGGCCCACGAGCTGTGGCAGGAATCCGCCGGGAAAACCACCCGGCTGGCAGGCGTAAAGGCCACGGAGAAGAAAATACAGGGATATCCGGTCACACAGGTGGATATTCTGGACCGGGAGGGGGAGGCCGCACTGGGAAAGCCTGCGGGCAGTTACCGCACCCTTGACCTCACCGCCTTCTGGCAGAGGGGGGATGGGTTTTTCGACCGGGCGGTGCGGGCCGTGGGGCAGCAAGTCAAGGAGCTGACCCCGGACAGCGGTCCGGTGCTGGTGGTGGGCCTTGGAAACCGGGCCATGACGCCGGACGCCGTCGGCCCGCTGGCGGCGGACAGCATCCTCATCACCCGCCATCTCATCGACGCTATGCCCCAGCACTTTTCCGGGTTCCGCCCGGTGGCGGCCCTGCGGCCGGGGGTGTTGGGGACCACCGGCGTGGAATCTGCAGAGGCGGTGCGGGGACTGGTGGACCGGCTCCATCCGTCGGTGGTCATCGCCGTGGACGCGCTGGCCTCCCGCCGGGTGGGGCGGGTGTGCTGTACCGTCCAGTTCAGCGACACCGGCATCATCCCCGGCAGCGGCGTAGGCAATCACCGCTCCGCCCTGAACCGGGAAACGCTGGGGGTACCGGTGCTGGCCGTGGGCGTCCCCACGGTGGTGGATGCCGCCACGTTAGCAGCGGATCTATTGGAGGAATCCGGCCTTCCGGAGCCGGATCTGGAAACCCTGCGGAGCCGCCCGGAAAACCTCATGGTCACGCCCCGGGACATTGACCAGCAGGTGCGGGACCTCGGCAAGGTCATCGGCTACGGCATCAACTGGGCCTTACAGGACTTGGAGGTCGATGAGATCAACACCCTGCTGTCATAGGGTCAGAGCTCCAGCTCCAGCACCACAGGGCAGTGGTCGCTGCCTAAGACCTCGCTCCAGATGTCGGCGCTTTTGATCTTATCCTTCAGCCGGTCGGAGACAATAAAATAGTCGATGCGCCACCCGGCGTTGTTCTTCCGGGCATTGAAGCGATAGCTCCACCAGGAGTACGCGCCGGTCTTGTCCGGATACAGATACCGGAAGGTGTCCGTAAAGCCGCTTGCTAACAGTTGAGTCATTTTGGCCCGCTCCTCGTCGGAAAAGCCGGGGTTCATGCGGTTGGATCTCGGATTTTTCAGGTCGATCTCCTGATGGGCCACATTGAGATCGCCGCAGTAGACCACCGGCTTCGTTTGATCCAGCTCCATCAGATAGTCCCGCAGATCGTCCTCCCACTCCATGCGGTAGTCCAGCCGGGAAAGCTGGTCCTTGGAGTTGGGCGTGTAGCAGCACACCAGATAGAATTCCGGGTATTCCGCCGTAATGACCCGTCCCTCGTGACGGTGGACCTCCTTGCCGAAGTCATAGGTAACAGAGAGGGGCGTCTGCCGGGTAAACACGGCGGTGCCGGAATAGCCCGCCTTGTCGGCGCTGTTCCAGTAGCGTTCATAGCCCGGCAGGTCGAATTCCGCCTGTTCCGGGCGCATCTTCGTCTCCTGCAGGCAAATCACATCTGCGTCCGCAAAGGCGCAGAAGTCCAGAAAGCCCTTGCCGAGACAGGCCCGCAGGCCGTTGACGTTCCAAGATACCAGTTTCATAGAGGCTCCTTCCCCGCCGCCCGGTCCCGGCGGCGGTTTTTGACGGTTTTCCCCCATTTTACCCGGTTTTCGACGGGAAATCAACTTGCCCTTTTCGGCGAAAAGGAGTACAGTAAAATAAAAATGATTAGAGGTGTATCGTGGGGACGGAAAGCGGAATCCGGAATATGACGGCGGGCAGTCCCTTCCGCCATATTCTGATGTTTACCCTGCCGCTGCTGGCGGGGAATTTTTTGCAGCAGTTCTACAATATGGTGGATAGCTGGGTGGTGGGCAACTATGTCAGCGACGGAGCCTTGGCCGCCGTGGGCGTCGGCTTTCCGGTGATCTTCCTGTTCACCTCCCTGTTCTCCGGCATCGCCACCGGCGGCACCGTGGTCATCGCCCAGTCCTTCGGCGGCGGGAGACCGGACCGGGTCCGGAGCGCCATCGACAGCCTGTATACCGCCTTCATCCGCAGTATTCTGCCCATCACTGCCGCCGCGCTGCTGCTGGTGAATCCCCTGATGACTGTTTTACGGGTGGACCCCGCCGCCTGGGCAGAGACCCGGACCTATCTGCTGGTGGTCTGTGCGGGGCTTGTCGGCAGCATCGGCTATAATCTCAACGCCGGCATTTTAGGGGGCATGGGCAACAGCTCCACCACGCTGCTGTTTCTGGCGGTGTCCACTATTTTGAACATCTTTCTGGATCTGGCACTGGTGCTGGCGGTACCGCTGGGGGTGCTGGGCGTGGCGCTGGGCACCGTCATCGCCCAATTGTGCAGTTGGCTGTTCGGTATCTGGTATATCAACCGCAGGTATCCGCAGCTGGCCATCCATCCCTTCAACGGGATCTTCGACCGCAAACTGTTCTGTGAGATCATCCGCATTGGCCTGCCCAGCGGTATCCAGATGTCTCTGGTGGCCCTAGGCGCCATGGGCGTACTCTCCAAGGTCAACAGCTACGGAAAGGCCTTCACTGCTGGCTTCAACGTGGGCAATAAACTGGATACCCTGTCCTTTCTGCCGGTCCAGAGCCTGGCCGCCGCTGTGATCTCCTTTGTGGGGCAGAATATGGGGGCAAGCCGGGAGGACCGGGTCCGTCAGGGCGTCCGGATCACCGTGACCATGGCCGTTGTGTGGACAGTTCTCAGTTCCGCCCTTGTGGTGTGGCTGTCCGTCCCTCTGTCCCGGATCTTCTCCCCGGACCCGGCGGTCATCGCCGCCAGCGTCCGGTATCTGCAATGTGTGATGCCGCCCTACGTGCTGTTTGCCATTCTGTTCGTACTGAACTCCGCCATGCGGGGCGCGGGCGACAGCCTGTATCCCATGGTGAACGTGGTGGCCTCTGTGATTCTGCTGCGGGTCCCCTTCCTGTACCTGCTGGCAAACCGCTTCGGCCCGGACGCTATGTATTGGAGCTACGGCATCGGCTGGGCCGTGGCCTGCGCTCTGTCCGTCTATCATTATGCTGCCGGAAAATGGCGGGGAAAGTACCATAGCGAATAAAAACAGCGGAAATCGGAAATATTTTGACCGGATGATTGACTAATCGTTTAAAATATGGTATAAGTGAGTGCAATTGAGAAGGCAATGAAGGGGAGAGTACGTCCTCGCGGCATGGTTCAGAGAGTCCCGGCAGCTGAAAAGGGACCCATGCGGTGGGCAGAACATGGCCCCGGAGCCGCGCGGCTCAGCGCTTCGGCGCAGGCTGCGATGGGTGCGCCCATTACAGCGTCAGGGTATCGCGTGCCGGTTTCGGCAGGCTTGTACCCGCAGAGGCTCACGCCGCGAGGTGTGGGTGAATCAAGGTGGTAACACGGCTTTCTTCGCCGTCCTTGAGCGTATGCTCAGGGACGGCGTTTTTATTTGCGATCACTCAAAATTTATCATAAAGAAGAAAAGAGGAACCGGATATGGAAAAGGACACTTTTTATATCACAACCCCCATCTACTACCCCTCAGATAAGCTGCACATCGGCCACACCTACTGCACCGTGGCCACCGACACTCTGGCCCGGTATCACCGACTGAAGGGCGAGGACGTCATGTTCCTCACCGGTACCGACGAGCACGGCCAGAAGATCGAGCAGAAGGCCGACGAGGCCGGCGTCACTCCCCAGGAGTTCGTGGACCGCATCGTGGAAGGCCCCCGGGGCGTCCGGGATCTGTGGAAGCTGATGAACATCTCCAACGACCGCTTCATCCGCACCACTGACGATTACCATGTGAAGGCCATCCAGCGGATCTTCAAGCGGATGTATGACAAGGGCGACATCTATAAGGGCACCTACAAGGGCAAATACTGCACTCCCTGCGAGTCCTTCTGGACGGAGAGCCAGCTGAAGGACGGCTGCTGCCCCGACTGCGGCCGCCCCGTTGTGGACGCCGAGGAGGAAGCCTACTTCTTCCGTCTGAGCAAGTACGCTGACCGCATCCGGGACCTGCTGGAAAACACTGACTTCCTCCAGCCCCGCTCCCGCGTCAACGAGATGGTGAAAAACTTCATCGACCCCGGTCTGGAGGATTTGTGCGTTTCCCGCACCAGCTTCTCCTGGGGCATCCCCGTGGACTTTGACCCCAAGCACGTGGTCTATGTGTGGGTGGACGCCCTGAGCAACTATATCACCGCGCTGGGCTATGAGAATGACCGCTATAATGACTACAAGAAATACTGGCCCGGCATCAACATCGTCGGCAAGGAAATTGTGCGATTCCACTCTATTATCTGGCCTGCCATGCTGATGAGTCTGGAGGAGCCTCTGCCCAAGCACGTTTTCGGCCACGGCTGGCTGCTGCTGGACGGCGGCAAAATGTCCAAATCCAAGGGCAACGTGGTGGACCCCTACCTGCTGGCGGAGCAGTTCGGCGTGGATGCCCTCCGCTTCTTCCTGATGCGGACCTTCCCCTTCGGCTCCGATGGCAACTTCTCCAATGAGCTGCTGATCCAGACCATCAATACCGATCTGGCCAACGATCTGGGCAACCTCCTCAGCCGCACCACCGCCATGGTGAACAAGTACTTCGGCGGCTCCCTGCCTGCAGGCTGCGGTGCCACGGAAGATGAGAAGCAGCTGGTTGCCATGGTCCGCATGGGCAGCAGCGTGGAGCTGGCCGCCAGCGGTGACACTGTGGACCCCGTGCTGTACGATGCCCAGCTGGTGGCACAGGCCGCCGGTCTGAAGAAGGCCTACGCTCATGAGATGGACACCTTCGCCCCTCACAACGCCCTGTCTGAGACCTTCAAGCTGATCCAGCGGGCTAACAAATATATCGACGAGAACGCCCCTTGGGCGCTGGCCAAGGATATGGAAGCCAACGGCGCCCGGCTGGCCCATGTGCTCTATAACCTGCTGGAAGCCACCCGCATCTGCGGTATCCTGCTGACCCCCTTCATGCCCGAGAGCATGGAAAAGCTCTTCGCCCAGATCGGTGTGGGCGCGGAGGCCCGGACCTGGGAGTCTGCGGACCTCTGGGGCGAACTGCCTGAGACCGCTGCCGTGGTCAAGGGTGAAAACCTGTTCCCCCGTCTGGATCTGGACAAGGCTCTTGCGGACCTGGAAGCCGCCGAAGCCGCCGCTAAGAAGGCAGAGCAGCCTGACGTGGAGGTGGAGCCTCAGCTCACCGAAACGGTGGACTTCGACACCTTCTGCAAATCCGATTTCCGGGTGGTGAAGGTCAAGGCCTGCGAAGCCGTGAAAAAGTCTGACAAGCTGCTGCGCTTCACGCTGGATGACGGCACCGGCACCGACCGGCAGATCCTCTCCGGTGTCCACAAGTTCTATGAGCCGGAGGAACTGGTGGGCAAGACCCTGGCCGCCATCGTGAATCTGCCTCCCCGGAAGATGATGGGTTTGGAGAGCAACGGTATGCTGCTTTCCGCCGTCCACACGGAAAAGGGCGAGGAAAAGCTGAACCTCATCATGCTGGACGATCAGATCCCGGCGGGTTCCAAACTGTGCTGATTACTTAGGAGGGGGACTTGTCCCCCTCCTAACCACCTCCCACCAGTCTGCGGACTGGTGAACGTGCCCAAGGCACTTAGATCAAAGTATTTTTGTCAGGCACATGTCCTGACAAAAATGATTTCAATTTTTCCATGCGGGACACAAAGTATCTTCATCAGAGTATCATTCGTCAGGCAAAAAAGTCCCTTGCCCCGCGCGGGCAAGGGAAGTCCCCTAGGAATGCCTCGACAAACATAATCTGAATTTTAAAGGAGATCTCTTTGATGAAAAACAAAATAAAGCGGGCGGTTATTTCGGTAGTTGTATTTGCAGTGATTTATATATTATCTGGTTTTATCATTGGTTGGCATAGCTATGATATGTATCTCAAGGCAATTGAATTTTTAGCTGCTATCATAGGTGCAGGGTGCTATTGGATCGGCAGTAACGAACAATAAAATACCAGTTTTTTCATCTGCGCTCTATCGGCGCATATGCTGTAAGTTTCAAAATTTACGGAGATCGAGGTCATCAATGCGGTTACAAAGCGCGATTTTTGATATGGACGGGACCCTGCTGGACTCCATGCCCACATGGCGGGAGCTGGGGCCCACGTTCTTAAAGGAGGCGGGCATCACCGCCACACCGGAGCAGGACCGGATGCTCCACACCTTAGCGGACTGCGACGTGATCCCCTATCTGCGGGAGGTCTGCGGTCTGCCGTGGTCCCAGCAGGAGATCATCGACCAGATCATTCAGCGGATGGAGATATTCTATTCCAGCCAGGTCCGGCCCAAGCCGGGTCTGGAAAAATTTCTCTCCATTTTGAAAATGGAGGGCGTATGGATGTATGTGGCCACCGCCACCCATCGGCGGCTGACGGAAAAGGCCCTGAAAACGGCAGGCATCGACCACTATTTCCGGGGGATCGTCACCTCCGCCGACGCGGGAAATCACAAATCTGAAAGCGCCGACATCTACGAGATGGCCATGCGGCGGCTCCAGTCCAACAAGCGGGACACCGTGGTATTTGAGGACGCCCTCCACGCCATCCGTACCGCCAAGGCAGCAGGCTTCCGGGTGGCCGGGGTCTATGAGGCCACGGCGGAGCAGGATCAACCGGAGATTCAGCGTCTGTGCGACTATTACATCCGTTCCTACGAGGAACTGGTCCAGTCTGAAACCTTCTGAGCATCGCAAAAGGAGCCGTATGGCTCCTTTTTTTCAAAATCTTTTTCCAACGCTGTAACGAATCGCGCCCCAAACGGATATAGCAGATGAAAACACCGCTGAAAGGGGGAGAAACTCCGTGAAGGATCTGGATACCGTCTACCGCCAGCACGCGCAGACGGTCTATAAATTTCTGCTCTCCCAATGCCGGGACCCCCAGACGGCGGAGGAACTGACCCAAGAGACTTTTTATCAGGCAGTGCGGTCCATCGACCGGTTCGACGGCAGCTGCAAGGTGTCCGTCTGGCTGTGCCAGATCGCCAAGCACCTGTGGTATCAGCATTTGCGGAAGGCCAACCGGGAAACGGAGCTTCCTGAGGAAGCAGAGCTGCCGCTGGTGCCCTCCGCCGAGGAGGAGGCCGTCAGCCGCTCCGGGCAGTTAGATATGCTGCGGCGGGTCCATGAATTACCGGAGCCGGGGCGGGAGGTGGTCTACCTCCGGGCCTTCGGTGGACTGTCCTTCCGGGAGATTGGAGACGTTTTAGGCAAAACGGAGACCTGGGCCAGAGTGACCTTTTACCGAGGCAAGGAACGATTGAAGCAAGGAGGCTGCAACGATGAAAAATGATCTGACCTGCGGTGTGGTGCGGGATTTGCTCCCCTCTTATGTGGAGGGCCTCACCTCCCCAGAGAGCAATACAGCGGTGGAGCGTCATTTGTCCGAGTGTCCGGACTGTGCCCAGCTTCGGACGGCGCTGGCAGGCGCGCCGAAGCAGGCGGCCCCAGAGGACGCAAAAGAGGTAGACTATCTGAAAAAAGTAAAGCGCCGGGGCTGGCGGCGTGTGGCGGCGGCAGTTGCCGTCACGGTGCTGCTGTTCACGGCGGGCGTCGCGGCAAAGCTGTTTGTCATCGGGGAGCCTGCCAACTGGGACTACTGGGAGAATCTCAACTGGACGGCTCACACAAATGTGCCGGGGCAGCTGGATCTGCATTTCTATTCCGAATGGTCTGATATTGCCTACAGTCACTGGATGGTGGAAAACAAAAACGGCATCGTTCGTGTCAGTGCGAGGCAGATCCTGCCGTCATTCCTTCATGATACCTCCGACCATTGGGAGCATATTTCGCTGGATGGTGTGCGGGAAGTTTGGGTGGCCGATCAGCTGATCTGGCAGGGTGGTGTCGAGATCTCGCCGCAGATTGACAGAATCTATCAGGCCCAAACGCCCTATGTGGGGGACGCCCCCGCCGTGGGCCGGGTGCTCAACGCCTTACGGTTCGACACCTGCGGCAGCTATACGCTGGAGCTGCACACCTCCTCCGCACCTTACCGCCTGACGCTGAATTTCTCCGTCCCCCAGACTTCCGGTAAAATGGGAGACTCTGAAAAGGGCCTTTATCAGGACATGGCGGCGGTGCTGGCAATCGTCGGCAATCTGGACGAAATAGAATGTGCGTTTCAGGATGAGAACAGCCAGCCCTGGTCCCGTGTGCTGACGGTGGAGGAATTGAACCAGGACCTGCCCCGGATCATCGCTGACTACAATGAGCGGTTTTCCCACGGCAAGCCCTGTCCCCTCTATGACGATGTGAAGGATTACGCCGGCTCCTGCGCCGATCTTGAGCAGTTGTATGATGCCATGTGGTGGGCTGGCGAAGGCGGGATCTACGCGGAAGCCGAATAAGTCAAAGCATCAGCGCCCACGGCTTTCGCCGTGGGCGCTCAGCGTGTCGAAAAAGTCTTTTCTCCCCGCTGAGCAAGTTTTCAGAACTTCATAAAAGTTCTGAAAACTTAGGATTTTAATGGCGCGGGACACCCTTCTTGGGTTTCCCGCGCACACCCTTCCTTACCGTCGCGGAAAATTTATCACTTTATCGACAGCCTCAGCGCCCACGGCTTTCGCCGTGGGCGCTGCCTATTTATCCCATCCGCAGGGTCGATCGAACGTCCGCGTCGAAATAGACCGTGGGATTCTGAGGAACACCGTCCTGCCGGACCTCAAAATGAAGGTGCGGACCGGTGGACCTTCCTGTGCTGCCCACGGCGGCGATTGGCGTCCCCGCCTTTACAGGATCACCCTCGTTCACATCCACCTTGCTGCACGCGGCGTACAGTGTGGTGAGTCCATCGCCGTGGTCGATCATCAGGTAATTCCCGCGTTCCGTGTCAAAGCCGGTCTCCGTCACGGTGCCGTCCGCCGCCGCCAGCACCGGGGTTCCCCGTTCGGCTGGAATGTCGATCCCATTGTGGACGGTTTTCCCCTGTCCGCCGGGATTCCATCTGGCTCCGAAGGGGTTGCTGAGGCTGATGGTATTGCTGCCCTCCACCGGCCATTGAAACCAGCGGCTCTCCTCTTCGCTGACGGCATAAATGCCGTAAACGTACGCCTCCTCGTCCCCGGCCAGCTGGGGCAGGACCGTCCATGTCCCGTTTTCATACCGATCCAGCCGCAGACGGCCGGTGGAGAGGGTGTAGGTCCGACTTTCTGTTTTGCCGTCCAGGAAGGTGGCCTCCACCGTCAGATGCGCTCCGTTAAAGGTGTCGATGCTGTCCCACGTATCCTGCTTCATGTCATCGCTCGCCGTTGGCAGCTCCTCCGGGGGCACCCAGAAGCCATAGCTGGCCGAAGAATCATAGTCCACGGTCACATCGCTGCCCAAAGCCGTCATGACATCAGCATTCATGGGGGCGCCCTCGTCTGCGCCATAGACACTGCACACCAGTTCCCCGTTCTCTTCCGCCTGCCAGAGTGCCTGCGCCTCATCATTAGACAAAGCCTTTCGGGTCTCGCTGCGGTACAGTCCGCCCCGGTCCACAGACAAAGTCACCTTTTGAAGATTTTCTCCGGTCACCTGAAACAGGCAGCCGGTAAAATACCCCTGCAGTGGGTCCCAGATCCCGGTGCCGCTGCGCAGCGCCAACCCGCCGTTGGCATTGGGGACGATGGTCTCCCCGATGTCGGCGGCATAGGCCGTCAGACCAAAGCTGTAGGTAAACTGGGGCAGTCCGGGTTCCTCTGCCGAACGGGGTGCCAGCCGCACTGTCCCCAGCACCAAAGCCAGCGCACAGGCAGCGCACACCGCCGCCCGCAGCGCCGTCCGTTTCCACCGCGTTCCGACACCGGCCGCCTCCTGCCGGACCGTTTGCAGCACCCGGTCATTCAGCCCGCTGGGGACCGAAATTTGTTCCATCAGATCGTGATACGCACGTTTCATCGTCAATACCTCCCAGAAGTTCTTTCAGCTGCTTGCGGGCCCGGTGGAGCCGGGTTCGGACCGTGGCGGCGGGAATGTGCATCAGGTGGCTGATCTCCTCCGTCGAATACCCCTCGGCGTAATAAAGATGCACCGCCGTCCGGGCCTTTTCCGGCAGGCGGCTCACCGCTTCCCACAGCTCCCGGCTCTCGTCCTCCGGCTGTGCCAGATCCGGTATCTCCGCGAAAGAAAGTACCGGCCTCCGTAGGCGGAACCGGTGCAGATCCGCGCAGCGGTTCAGCGTTGTGCGGATAAGCCATGCCTTGGCGCGGTCCCCGTCCCAGTCCTCCGCCGCCTGCTTCCACAGCCGGAGGAACACCTCCTGATACACGTCCTCCGCATCGGCGATATTCTGCATCCGGGTCAGGGCCAGCCTGTAAACCGTGGAGCCATAAGCATCCATGGCATTGCTGAGCTGTGCTTCCGTCATGCAATGCCTCCTATTACAATAAATTTGGACAGGAAAGCCGGGCAGCCAGTCCGGCTTTCTTTCCATCTCATGCCTAAGCTACAATAAGGGGAGCAACTGGCTGACCAATGCCTCCTTGGGCTTCTATGTCCGTAACAAAGACTGTCAGCCATCCCCTTATTGCAGCGTTCGATTTGAGCAGGTTGAGCCTTGGAGTTCGCGTCACCCAATAGATTGAATCGGCAATGAGAAAAAGATGGATTCCGGCTGCAAATTCGTGTTGGAGGAATGCAAATGAACTCTGTTGGCATCGACATTTCCAAAGGCAGGAGCACAATTGCCGTCATGCGTCCCTTTGGAGAGGTCGTCATCTCACCCTTTGAAGTCCGTCACACCGGCAGTGAACTGAGCAAGCTGGCAAAGCAGCTCAAAAGTCTGGACGGTGAGACTCGCGTGGTCATGGAGGCCACAGGAAATTACCATGCGTCGGTGGCAAAGCTGCTCCACAACGCAGGGTTATATGTTTCCGTCATCAATGCAAAGCTGGTGCACGGCTACGGGAACAACGAATTACGGCGTGTCAAAACCGATAGGAAGGATGCTGTCAAACTGGCTAACTATGGCCTTGACCGCTGGCTTACTTTGCCGAGGTATATCCCAGAGGAAGATACCCGGCTGCTGCTGAAGAACTGCTACCGCCAGTACCGGCAGTATTCCAAGGTGCAGACGGTTCTGAAGAACAATTTGATCTCGCTGCTGGATACGGTGTTTCCAAACGCCAACCGTCTGTTTTCAAGCCCGATCCGTGGGGATGGGAGTGAAAAGTGGGTGGATTTTGTGGCTGAATTCTGGCATTGCCGCTGCGTCAGCGAGAAATCCGAAAGGGCTTTCACAAGCAAATACCTGCGTTGGTGCAGGAAGCACGGCTACAACTTCAGGGAAGCAAAGGCGCACACAATTTACGCCGAAGCCAGCGGACATATTGGCGTCATGCCAAAGTCCGAAACAACGAAGTTGCTCGTAGAACAGGCGGTTGCACAGCTCAGAGCGACTTCTACCGCGCTTGCGGCTCTCAAACACGAAATGCAATCATTGGCTTCCCAGCTGCCGGAATATCCCGTTGTCATGGATCTGTTCGGCGTAGGCCCGACTCTGGGACCGCAGCTCATAGCTGAAATCGGGGATGTGCGCCGCTTTTATTCCAAGAAAGCGCTCGTGGCCTACGCTGGACTGGATGCTCCGCCAAATGATTCCGGCGATGTGACCGGCAGGCACAAATCCATGAGCAAAATTGGTGCATCGTCTTTACGGCGGACACTCTTTCTTGTTATGAGCGTCTATTTGCAGACCGCACCGCTGGATGAACCCGTCTATCAGTTCATGGACAGGAAACGCGCCGAGGGCAAGCCCTACCGCGTCTACATGATGGCTTCCGCCAACAAGTTTCTGCGGATCTACTACGCCACTGTAAAAGCCTATTTGGAGTCATTGGAACACACCGCCTGATCTTCGCCATAAAGCCATTGGCTGGCCGCCGTTTCATTTTGAGATGCAAAGCGGCTTGGTGCGGTGTGGCACTTTTACAAGCTGCATTGCCTTGAAATTTCTACTTGACTTTTCTTAGCAGGTCTTTGTTGTGTGATCGAAAAGCGCTTTCACTGATAAAACGTTATGACAGGACAAATCGTTTCCCGCTCCGGCGGATTTTTTTTGCAGATGTCGAATCTAATCTGAATTTTACACCATTTTTCGTGTTTTTGCCAAAAAGCAGGAATCTGCTTGCAAATTACGGTCCAGCCCTTTACAATGGGGCATCATAAATCAGAAAGGGTGAGCGTATGGAATTTCACGCGAAGGAGCAGCTGCCCGGTCTGCTGGACTGGATGCGGCAGCAGATGAAGGCCTGCGGCGGAAAGACCGCCGTGATCGGCATTTCCGGTGGAAAGGACAGCTCCGTGGTGGCGGCGCTGGCGGTAGCGGCCTACGGAAAGGAAAACGTGGTGGGCGTGCTGATGCCTGACGGCATCCAGCCGGACATTGACTATTCCAACGGTCTGGTGGAATTTCTCGGAATTCGCCACTATGTATTCAACATTCAGGGCGGCACCGGCGGCATTTTGGATGAGATGGCGCGTTTAGGCATGAAGCCCAGCCGCCAGACCACGGTGAACCTGCCCTCCCGGATGCGGATGGTGACGCTGTACGCCATCGCCCAGAGCGAGGACGCCGGCATCGTGCTGAACACCTCCAACCTCTCGGAGGACTGGGTGGGCTACTGCACGGTCTACGGCGACGCCACCGGAGCCTTCTCCCCCTTGGGAATGTACACCACGGAGGAGGTCATCGCCCTTGGTGCGGAGCTGGGCCTGCCGGAAAAATTCCTGATCAAGCCCCCCTCCGATGGTCTCACCGGTCTGACGGACGAGGACAATCTGGGTTTTACCTACCGCGCTGTCAACGAGTATGTCCGCAAGGGCGTCGTGGACCCGGCAGTAAAGGAAAAGATTGACCGGCTCCACCGGACCAGCCGCTTCAAATTCCAGCTGATGCCGGTGTATCACAACGGCCTGCCCATGGCCCTGACGGATGAGACGGACTATTACAAGTGAGGAAACACAAAAACCCCTCGCCGCTCGGCGAGGGGTTTTTGCTGTGTGTTTTAGGAGGGAGAAAACGCATCGGGTTGGGAGGACCCTTTGCAAGTATTAAGATACCCGAACATTTTTGCGAAATTATGTGTTTGCTGTGAACAATTTGTAAACGTTCCGAGCCTTTTTCAACTTTTCGACTGCATTTTCCACAAATGCCCGCAAAAACCGGTAAAAATGCCGTCCTTACCGGAATTTGCGGCTCTCGGCGACCGCCAGTTCGTCGCAGCGGTTATTAAATTCGTTCTCCGCATGGCCCTTGACCCAGTGGTAGCGAAGGGTATGGATGCTCTCCAGCCGCAGCAGCTCGTCCCAAAGGTCCGGGTTCAGGGCGGGCTTTTTGTCGCTTTTCACCCAGCCCTTGGCCTTCCAACCTTTAGCCCAGCCCTTGGAAAGGCCGTCAATCACATATTTAGAGTCGCTCCAAAGCTCCACGATGCAAGGCTCCTTCAAAAGAGACAGCGCCCGGATCACGGCGGTCAGTTCCATGCGGTTGTTGGTGGTATCGGCTTCCCCACCGGAAAGCTCCCGCTTGTGGGCACCGTACATCAAAATGGCTCCCCAGCCGCCGGGTCCGGGATTGCCGGAACAGGCACCATCGGTATAAATAGTGACTTGTTTCATCTTAAACATCCTTTGAGATTTTTCATGTTATCATACCATGGATTGGGGGATTTCACAAGAAGGTTGTTTTGATCGCGTCATAATAGTGCAAGGGGCGTCCCGGCTTCCGGGACAGGAAGCACGGCTTTGCCGTGGGGAATGCACCCCACATTTTCCTTGCTCCCGCAGGGGGGGCATTCCCATGTCAGGGCAAGGGGGAGGTATCTTTGGCGCAAGGAAGCACGGCTTTGCCGTGGGAAGTGCCGCTATGCGGCACTAGATTGAATCCCCATTTTCTTTTCGTCTTGCCGAAAAGAAAACGGCCATTCATGGTCAAAAGAAAAGACGCTTAGGGATGAGTTGACCGACGGGGCGGCCAACTCACCCAAAACGGGAACTGGCCGTCACGAACTGCCGACTGAACTTGAAACTCCCCTACCGGCTGCGCTATACCTGAATCTCAAATCAGTGCGCCGCCGCATCTGCGGGCATGGAGCACAACGGGGTGCAAATAGGACACCCTCTGCTTCTCTTTCCGCTGCCGCTCCCCCGTCCAACTCCGGGAGGGGTTTCCAAAGGGGAGGGACCGCAGTCCCGCCCCTTTGTGCCACGAGGGGGCATGGGGGACGGGTGGCGTCCCCCATGTTTCGGGTGGGGGTCTAAGGGGGAGGGGGCTTTGCGCCAAAGACTCCTTCCCCTTGCCCCGTAGTGGGAACTGCCCTCTGCGGGAGCAGACGGTTTTATCTGATTTCCAGATAAAGTAAAAATATCTTATTTCAAGATACATATACTCGTTTTAGGTGATGTATATGCGAACTGAGATATTGAAATATGGAAGAATCCGAGATTTGCGAAACGACAGAGGCCTCACGCAGAAAGACGTTGCGAACGTGCTCCATGTCAGTCAAAACACATATAGCCAATACGAAATTGGCGTTTCACGGTATCCGCTGGACGCAATCATCAAATTGGCCGAATACTATGGCGTCAGCATCGACTATTTAGTTGGCCTGACCGATGAACCGAAGCCTTATCCTCGGAAGAAAAAATGAATCATTTTTTTGAAAGCATCATCAACCTGTTTTTTCCTCCCAAATGCCCCTTTTGCGGCAAAGTCCTGGACGCCGTGGGCGTCTGCTCCAAGTGCGAGAAGGACCTGCCGTGGCTTCCGGAGGAAGAGGTGGCCTTCACGGAGAAGGACCTGACCTGCGCCGCCCCGCTCTGGTATGAGGGCGCGGTGCGGGAGGCTTTGCTGCGTCTGAAATTCCGGGGCGGCTCCGCTCTGGCGGAGCCCTTTGGTGAGCTTTTGGCCCGGTGTGCGGCGGAGCGGTTCGGTGGAGAATTCGACACGGTGACTTGGGTACCGGTAAGCCAGAAGCGTCTGGAAACGCGTGGGTATGACCAGTCCCGGCTGCTGGCGGAGGCCGCCTGCCGCCATTGGAACACCCGGCCGGTGCAACTGCTGGTGAAGGTGCAGGACAATCCCGCCCAGTCCGGATTGCAGGGAGAAGCCGCCCGGCGGGCCAATGTGCTGGGCGTTTACGATCCTGCGGACCCGGAACTGATCCGGGATCGACGAATCCTGCTCATCGACGATATCCACACCACCGGAGCCACTTTGTCCGAGTGTGTTCGGGTACTGCGGGACAATGGGGCTGCTTCCATCCTCTGCCTGACGGCAGCAAGAACGCCAAAACGGGAGAAAAAAGGAAAAAATTCATAGATAGCGTCTTGCAATCAGGGAAAAGCACACGTATAATAGAAAATGTATGATTGTGTGTTGAAAAACCGCTTATAATAGACTTGCAGAAAGTGCAGCGAGGTGTCAATATGACGTTTGCAAAAGATATCGGTATCGATCTGGGTACCGCTTCCGTTCTGGTATATGTAAAGGGCAAGGGCGTTGTCCTCAATGAGCCCTCTGTGGTGGCGATGGACAAGACCACAGGTAAGCTTCTGAAGGTGGGCACCGACGCCCAGGCCATGCTGGGCCGTACCCCCGGCAACATCATCGCCATCCGTCCTCTGCGGGAGGGCGTGATCTCCGACTATGACATGACGGAGCGGATGCTGAAGGAATTTATCCACAAGGTGGCGGGCTTCTCCTTCTTCAAGCCCCGGGTCATCATCTGCGTGCCCTCCGGCATCACGGAGGTCGAGGAGCGCGCCGTCATCGACGCAGGCATTCAGGCTGGCGCCCGGAAGGTCTACCTCATCGAGGAGCCTGTGGCCGCCGCCATCGGCGCAGGCATCGACATCACCCAGCCCGACGGCCACATGGTGGTGGACATCGGCGGCGGTACGGCGGACATCGCCGTGATCTCCCTCTCCGGCGTGGTGGAATCCGCCTCTATCAAGATCGCTGGCGACCAGCTGAATGAGGCCGTGGTGAAGTATATGCGCCGCAAGCACAACCTGCTGGTGGGCGAGCGCACCGCCGAGGAAATGAAGAAGCAGATCGGCTGCGTCTTCCCCAAGGATGAGGAGGAGACCATGGACGTGAAGGGCCGCTGCCTGCTGACGGGCCTTCCCAAGGTTGTGACCGTCAGTTCCACGGAGATGATGGACGCCTTTGAGGAGCCGGTAGAGCGCATCATGGAGGCCATTCACTCCGTGCTGGAACGGACGCCTCCGGAACTGGTGGCGGATGTGTCCACCAACGGTATTATCATGACCGGCGGCGGCAGCCTGGTGTACGGCTTCGATAAGCTGGTCACCGCCCGCACCGGCATTCACACCACTGTGGCGGACGACGCCATTTCCTGCGTGGTTCTGGGCACTGGCAAGAGTCTGGATTCCCTGAACGCCATGCAGGACGGCACTATGAACCTCAGCCGCCGCAAGCAAATGACCTAACCAGCCTCTCCCCCGGAATTCCGGGGGAGTTTTCATCTGGACCGGAAACTTTTTCTTGAAAAAGTTGCAAAAGCGACTGTATCGTCCGCCCGTTTCAGGCGTATGATAGAGAAAACCGATCAAAGCGAGGATTTATGCTGACATTCAAAAATATTACGGTACGGGACGCGGCCATGCTGCGGCGCTATTATGAAAACTGCGATTACGCGCTATGCGAATACTCCGCCGGTGTCAAGCTCATGTGGCGGAGCGCGCTGCGTTATGCCTGGGCGGAGGCGGCAGGCTGCCTGATCATCCGGTGCGAAAGCGAGGGACGGGTGTCCTTCGATTATCCGGTGGCCGGACCGGAGGGGGATGAGGACGCGGCTCTGTCCGCCATTGAAGCCTACTGCATGGAAACGGGTATTCAGCCGGAGATCTCCATCGTGCCGGAGGAAAAAGCCCCTGTACTGCTATCCCGGTATCCTTATGTGCGGGTGAGCAACATCCGTACCTGGCGGGACTACCTGTACTACAAGGAGGACCTCCAGCTCTTCGCCGGGCGGCGATACTCCGGCCAGCGGAATCACATCAAAAAGTTCTACGCCCAATGGCCCAATGCGGAATTCCGTCCCCTCAGCGTCAAAGAGGACGCCGAGGCCATTGAGCAGTTCTGGATCGATTTCAAAGCGGAATTTCCCAAGGACAGCGGCAGCAAGGCCATGGCGGAGCTGGAACTCTCCAAAAAGATGATGGCCATGCCGGACAAGCCCTGGCTCCTGCGGGGCGGCATGTTCGACGGAGAAAAGCTGATCGCCCTGTCTCTCTGCGAAAAATGCGGCGAGACCCTCATCATCCACATTGAAAAGGCCCTCTATTCCTACACCGGCGCATATCCTGCCATGGTACAGGCGGAGGTGGCCGCCTTTGGTGACGGCTGTGCCTATGTGAACCGGGAGGATGACGCCGGGGACCGGGGTTTGCGGACCTCCAAGCTGCAATACGGCCCCGCCAAGCTGGCTCCCAAGTATCATTTCCTGCCTCAGAACGAGCTGCTGCGGCACGTTTCCGCGATCCCGGAACTGAAAACCGAACGGCTGACCCTTTCCGCCATCACGGAGGCGGACATCCCTGCCTATAATGCATTGGTGCTGGACAGTGACCGAAACCGCTGGTGGGGCTATGACGATGTGGGCGGTCTGGGCGCGCCTGTGACAGAGCGCAGCTTTTATGACGTGGCCCGCCGGGATTTTGAAAATCGGATGGCGGTAAACTTCGCCGTGCGGTTGAATGGAACGCTCATCGGTGAGGCGGTGCTCTATAACTTTGACTACCGGGGCAGCGCGGAGCTGGGCTGCCGGATTGATAAAGCCTATGCCGGGAACGGCTACGGCACCGAAGCTTTCCGGTGTGCTGCGGAATGGGGTCTGTATCAGGTGAATCTGAGCCGGGTCGTAGCAAAGTGCTACAAGGAAAATGAGGCGTCCTACAAGATGCTTTCCGCCTGTATGCGGCGGAACGGCGAGGACGAGACCTTCTTCTATTTTGAAAAGCTGGTCTGACCGGCCAACATGCTCAATGCCATCAAAAAGGTCCCTGCGTACTATGTACACAGGGACTCAGCGTGTCGAAAAAGTCTTTTCTCCCCGCTGAGCAAGTTTTCAGAACTTTATAAAAGTTCTGAAAACTTAGGATTTCAATGGCGCAGGACACCCTTCTTGGGTTTCCCGCGCACACCCTTCCTTACCGTCGCGGAGAATTTACTACTTTATCGACAGCCTCAGTCCCTGCGTACTATGTACGCAGGGACTTTCCTATATGGCAGTGCTTTTCTTTACGCCAGTTCAGCCTGACCGGTGTAGAGTTGGTAGTAGCGGCCGTGCTGGGCCAGCAGATCCTCGTGGTCACCCCGCTCGATGATGCTGCCCTGCTCCAGAACCATAATGGCCTTGGAGTTGCGGACGGTGGAGAGCCGGTGAGCAATGACGAACACGGTGCGCCCCGCCATCAACCGGTCCATGCCCTTTTCGATGAGCTTTTCCGTCCGGGTGTCGATGGAGCTGGTGGCCTCGTCCAAAATCAGCACCGGCGGGTTGGCGCAGGCGGCACGGGCGATGTTCAAAAGCTGCCGCTCGCCCTGGCTGAGGCTGCCGCCCTCGCCGGTGAGGACCGTTTGATAACCGTCAGGCAGGTGGCGGATGAAGCCGTCCGCTCCCGCCAGCCGGGCCGCGGCCTCCACCTCCTCGTCGGTGGCGTCCAGACGGCCATAGCGGATGTTGTCTGCCACCGTGCCGGTAAAGAGGTGGGTATCCTGCAGGACCACGCCCAGTGACCGCCGCAGAGAGTCTTTCTGAATGTCCCGAACATTGATGCCGTCGTAGGTGATGGTGCCGGACTGGATCTCATAGAACCGGTTGATAAGGCTGGTGATAGTGGTCTTTCCGGCGCCGGTGGAGCCTACAAAGGCGATCTTCTGACCGGGCTTGGCAAAGAGGGAAATGTCATGGAGGATGATCTTCCGGTCATCGTAACCAAACACCACATGGTCGAACCGCACATCCCCCCGCAGGGGCACCAGACTGCCGTCCGGCTTTTTCCACGCCCACGCGCCGGTGTCGTAATCCGCCTCAGTGATGGTGCCGTCCGGGTTTTCCTTCACCCGCTCCAGTGTCACCTTGCCGTCATCTACCTCCGGCTCCGCCTCCATGATCTCAAAGACCCGCTCCGCGCCGGCCACGGCGGAGAGGATGGTGTTCACCTGCTGAGAGATCTGGGTGATGGGCTGGCTCACCTGCTTGGTATACTGCAAAAAGGCGGAGAGCCCGCCCAGATCGCCGGTGCGGATGGCCAGCAGGCCGCCGATGCAGCAGGTGACAGCATAGTTGATGTGGCTCAGGTTTCCCATGGCGGGCATCATAGCCCCGGCGTAGGCCTGCGCCCGGGTGGCGGCGTCCCGATAGGTATCGTTCAATCCGGTAAAGCCTGCCTTGGCCGCTGCCTCGTGGTTAAAGACCTTGATGACCTTCTGGCCCTCGATCATCTCCTCGATGTAGCCGTTCACTGCGCCGATGGCCTTCTGCTGGGCGGCGAAATACCGGCGGCTGCGGCCGCCGATGGTTTTCACCACCAGCAGCATGACCCCCAGCATCACGGCGGTGATGGCCGTCAGGATGGGACTGAGGACGATCATCATCACGACCGTCCCCACAAAAGTCAGGGAGCAGGAAATGAGGCTTGCGAAGCTGTTGTTCAAAGCCTCGGACACCGTTTCGATATCGTTGGTGTACCGGCTCATCAGCTCACCGTGGGTGTGAGTATCGAAGAATTTCAGGGGCAGCTTCTGCATTTTGTTGAACAGGTCCGCCCGGAGCTTTGCCACGGTGTTCTGGGCCACATGGACCATGATCCGCGCATAACCGTAGGAGCACACTGCCCCCACAACATAGACCCCCGCCATGACACAGAGCATTTTGGCAAGGCCGATAAAATCGCCGGGGAGGATATAATCATTGATGAGGGGCTTGATGAGGTAGGAGCCTGCCACGGAGCAGGCGGCGCTGATAAACAGCAGGATCACCACGATCACCAGCAGCGCCTTATACCGCCCCAGATAGCCCATGAGCTTGCTTAGGGTGCCCCGCAGATCCTTGGGCTTTCGGAAGCCGCCCCGGGGACCGCCGGGGCCGTGGCCCGGTCCGCGTTTCGTATTGTTCTCAGCCACCGATGCTCACTCCTTCCTGCTGGGATTCGTAGACCTCACGGTAGATCTCGCAGGTCTTCATCAGTTCCTCGTGGGTGCCTTGGGCCGCCACCGCGCCGTCATCCATCACCAGAATCAGGTCGGCGTCCATGACGGACGTCACCCGCTGGGCCACGATGAGCTTGGTGGTTCCCGGCAGATCCTGCCGGAATGCCTGACGGATCTTCGCATCCGTGGCAGTATCCACAGCGCTGGTGGAATCGTCCAAAATCAGCACCTTCGGTTTTTTCAAAATAGCACGGGCAATGCACAGCCGCTGCTTTTGTCCGCCGGAGACATTGACGCCCCCCTGTCCCAGATCGGTGTCCAGACCGTCAGGCATCCGCTCCAGAAATTCGTCGGCGCAGGCAGCGCGGCAGGCGGCCCAAAGCTGGTCCTCCGTGGCGTTGGGATCGCCCCAGAGCAGATTTTCCCGGATGGTACCAGAGAACAGGGTGTTCTTTTGCAGCACCACGCTGACGGACTCCCGCAAATGCTCCATGGTGTAGTCCGCCACCGGCCGTCCGCCTACGGAGACGGTGCCTTCTTGCGCCTCGTACAGCCGGGGGATCAGGCTCATGAGGCTGGTCTTGCCGCTGCCGGTGCCACCCAAAATGCCCACCGTAGCCCCGCTGGGAATGTGGATGTTCACATCCTTCAGCACCCACTCCGGGCTGGTCTCACTGTATTTGAAAAACACATGGTCAAAGTCGATGCTGCCGTCCTTCACGGCGGCGTCCGCCTTGGCGCTGTCGTCGGTGATGGCGGGCCGCTCATCCAAAACCTCCACGATCCGCTTGGCGCAGGCGATGGACCGGGTCATCATCATGAACATCATGGAAACCATCATCAAGGACATCAAAATCTGGGTGATATAGGTGAAGAAGGCGGTCAGGTCGCCCACCGGCAGCGTCCCGGCGTAGACCATTTTGCCGCCGAACCACATGACGGCGATGATGGTGCTGTAAACCACCAGCATCATCACCGGCATATTGATGACCACCATACCGAAGGCCCGCATGGAGCTTTCCTTCAGATCACCGTTGCGCTTGGCGAACTTCTCCTCCTCATAGTCCTCCCGGACGAAGGACTTTACCACCCGGATGCCGGTGAGGTTTTCCTGCACCACCAGGTTCAGGGCGTCCGTCCGCTCCTGGAGGGACCGGAACAGCGGCCCCGCCTTGGTGAGGATCAGAGCGATGACGATCAGCAGCAGCGGGATCACCACCAGAAATACGTTGCTCAGGTCACGGCTCAGCCGGATGGACAGCACCAGCGCCGCCACCAGCATCACCGGGGCCCGCACCAGCAGCCGCATCCCCATCATCAGCGTCATCTGCATATTGTTGACGTCATTGGTCAGCCGGGTCACAAGGGACGCGGTAGAGAACTTCTCGATGTTGGAAAAGGCAAAATCCTGAATGTGCTCATACTCCGCCCGCCGCAGCTCCGCGCCGAAACCCTGTCCGGCAACGGAGGAAGATGCCGCAGCCCCCAGTCCGAAGCACAGGGAGATGACAGCCATCCCCATCATGAGAAGGCCCTTTTGCAGAATGTAGTTCTGATTCGCCGTTTCAATGCCGATATTCACAATATCCGCCATCACCAGCGGGATCAGCAGCTCAAAAATAGCCTCGGCAGCGCTGCACAGAACGCCCACCGCGATCCATTTGGAATAGGGCCTTGCGTATGGCCCGAGTTTTTTCAGCATGTGGTTCGGTCCTCCTCTAAATTCTCGATAACGCGGTACAGAAGCAGCCGCAGCGCTTCAGTCTCCTCCAGCCGTAGCCCCTTGACCATGACCGCTTCCGCCTCCTGAAAGGCAGCCTGCACCAGACTGTTCAGTTCCCGGCCCTTCTCCGTGGCCGTGACCTGCTTCTGCCGCTGGTCATTTTCATCCGCCGTGCGGCGGATCAGGCCCTTTTCCTCCATCCGGTCCAGAATACCGTTGGCAGTGGAGGGCCGCACCCGCAGGTGTTCCACCACATCCCGCTGGGGGGCGGTGTAGCCGTGACTGCTGAGATACAGCAGCGTATGGGTCTGGGAGGGAGTCATGTCATACCGGGATAACCGGGCATCCATCCGTTCCCGTGCCAGATGGGTCGCGTGGCCTAACAAAGGCCCCAAAAAATCCGGTCCGCAGGCTGGTTTCATATCGGTATCAGCTCCTTTACATTTAGTGTCCTAATTTTTAGTATGCTAAATATTATCATACGTTAAAACATTCGTCAACCCAATATTTCACCTGTATTTTTGGACATTTTATGAACAGATTTATTCGTTTTGTTATTCTGTGAACAATTTATGAAGAATCGGCATCACCTGTTGACTTTTCCGTTTTCACACCGTATGATAAAGCCATAGAAGCAATCCCAACCAATCTTATTTTCCCTCTCTTTTCTCTATCTTACACGGAGAGACGGACGGCGTGAGCCGTCCGTCTTTCTACATATTCTCCCATAAAAAACAACTGCCTGTACCGGTTCTCGAAACCCGGTACAGGCAGTTGTTTTTTATTGATCCAACGGTCTCAGCTCCGTGCGTTCACGGCTGCTCTGGTTCCGACGGCGCAGGGGCAGGACCGGCTTCTTCTGGTTCCGTCTGCGCGGACGCAGGTTTCTTCGGTGCTTCCCCCGCTACGCTGTGCGTCCGGAGATAGTCCAGCCAAAGCCGGCAGCCTGCCCGGTTCAGATGAACGCCATCGAAGCTCAGTTCCTCCGGCAGACAGCCGTCCTCTCCGGTGAGGGCCTCCGCCACATCTACATAGGCGCAGCCGTTTTCCTCTGCCAACTCCCGCCACACCTGATTGTAGGCCAGAATCCGTTGGTTATTGACATAGGAGCCTTTGGCGTCCTGTTCCGCCGAGACCGGCAGCAGAGACTGAATCACCAGCTCCGCGTCGGGATGGTCCGCCTTCAGTCGGCGAATCAGGTTTTCCGCATGGCCCCGGAAGATGTCCGTCCCCTTCCAGCCCAGTTCGTTGACGCCCAGCATCAGGTAGATCTTTCCGCAGTCAGCGGCGGCCACGGCCTCTGCCAGAGAGACCTTTTTCCCATTTTCGCCCTTCCAGTTTTCCAGTTCCGTAGCGGAGGCCACTGTTTCTCCGGTAACGCAGAAATAGGTGCCTCGGTTCAATCCGCTGTAAAGCCGGAAGCCATCAGTCCGGGAGTCCCCCACAAAAGCCACATCGTCAAAATAGCTGTCATCCACCGGCGCCGATTCCGCCACCGGCCCCCAGGGTTCCTCCGGGACAGGGTCTTCCTCCACAGGCCCCTCCGGCAATTCCGGTAATTCCGGTTCCGCGGGAATCACCGTTACGGACGGCTCCTCCTGTGCCGGCTCCTCCGGTGGGACCGCCGCCGTCTGATGGGAATGTACCGCCAGCAGGCCAGCAGCCGCCAACAGCAGCACCGCAGCCAGCATCCAGCCATGCGGATTTTTCCTCATACGCTTACCTGTCACGGACACATTCCCCCTTTCCTTCAACGCTTGACATTATGTAAACGCAGTGCATCTCCTATTAGACACTTTTTGCCGAAAAAAGTCGATACAATTTGGAAAAAATTCAATAACAATTTGGTGACAAATTTTTCACAATAAAGACATCAGCCCGGAAGCGGGACCGCCGTCCTGCCTCCGGGCCAATGGGTATTCTTCTATTCAGTCCCGCAGAGAGGGCGGATACACGCCGGACTCGTGAAGCTGCCGCAGGTCCTCCGCCACACGGGCCCGGTCCTCACGGTAGGTCATGCCGAACCAGCGGTCCTTGGAATGGAGCACGGAAACGGTCATGCGTCCCGCCTTCAACTCCTCGCCCACCATCAGCGGCAGCAGGCACTCTGCCTTCATCGCGTCATCAGGCAGCCCCCGGAGGAAGTTCTCAAAATAGGTCCGCAGCGCCGGGAAGATCGAGGGCATGAAGCCCCAGAAGTTCATGGAGACCACCGTATCCGGGGCCAGGTCCGTGTCGGTGTCCAGATCCGTCAGGTGTCCGTCGGGATAAAGCTGGACCTTCAGCGCCTCCTGAATGGTATCCAGTTTTCCGTCCTTGACCTTGCAGACGCCCCGGGACACGGTGCCGTGGAGACTGGCAGTGTTTTTCAGCAGATAGCCCACCATGGTTCCCTTGCCCTCGGCAGGCAGCTTGACCAATTCCTCATAAATCGTCCGGTAGGCGTCCACCCCGTAATAGTCATCGGCGTTGATGACGCAGAAGGGACCATCCACTGCGGATTCCGCGCACAGCAGGGCGTGGACCGTGCCGAAGGGCTTGGTGCGTCCCTCAGGAATGTGATAGAAGTCCGGTACGGAGGTATAGTCCTGATAGACGTAGGCCACCTGCACCGGCTGGCCCTTCGCCGTCTTTTTCTCCTTGAGATAGCCCACCAGCTCGTCCATCATCTCCCGCATTTCCGGCTTGATGATGAACACCACCTTGTCAAAGCCAGCCCGCAGGGCATCGTAAATGGAATACTCCATCAGAATTTCGCCGTTGGGGCCGATGCCGTCCACTTGCTTGCTGCCGCCATACCGGGAACCGAGGCCTGCCGCCATGATCACCAAAGAAACAGCCATATTGCTTCTCCTTTATTTCTCTTGTCTATTCGATATTTGGCCCGGCGGCACTGCCGCCGTTCTATATTCCCCTCTACCATACCTTATTTTTTGAATTTTTGCAACGGTCTTGACAGGTTTGTTTTTCCGGTTATAATATGAAAACGATAATCATTTTCATATTGGAGGCAAGGATGGCTTATCAAACCAAACAGCAGCAGGCGGTACTGCGCTGTTTACAGCTGCGGGCGGAGGAATGTCTCTCCGCTGCCGATCTTTCTGAGGAACTGCGGCACGGCGGTCTCACCGTAGGGCTGGCAACCGTTTACCGCCAGTTGGACAAGCTGACCCAGCAAGGGTTGGTCCATAAGGTCACCACGGAGGAGGGGGCGCTCTACCAATACTGTCCCCAGGCCGGACATCCCCACGACTGCTTTCTGCTGCGGTGTGAGGGCTGTGGGCGGATGGTCCATCTGGACTGCCGGCACTTGGAGGAGGTCTGCCGTCATCTGTCCTCCGAACACCACTTTCGCATTGACCCCCGCCGCACCGTGCTGACCGGGCTCTGCGACCACTGTCAGGAGGCAAAGCATGAAGGATAACGAACTGATCGTCTGCCGAGACGTTTCCCTCGGCTATGAGGGAAAATCGGTGCTTACCGATCTGAACCTTACGATTGCAAAGGGAGACTATCTCTGCGTGGTGGGAGATAACGGCTCCGGCAAATCCACCCTCATGCGGGGACTTTTAGGACTGATCCAACCACAGAGCGGCACCATCGAGCACGCCCCGGCACTGAAGCACGGGGCCATCGGCTACCTTCCTCAGCAGACCCGGGCCCAGCGGGATTTCCCCGCCACCGTGCTGGAGGTGGTGCTCTCCGGCTGCCTGAACCGGCAGGGGCTGCATTTTTTCTACACCCCGGCCCAGCGGTCCGAAGCCATGATGAATCTGGGCAAGCTGGGAATTCTGGAGCTGAAGGACGCCTGCTACCGGGATCTCTCCGGTGGGCAGCAGCAGCGGGTGCTATTGGCCCGCGCCCTGTGCGCCGCCAGCCAGCTTTTGATTTTGGATGAACCCATCACCGGTCTGGACCCCGCTGCCGCCCAGGACCTCTACAAAACGCTGGCCTACCTGAACCAGAAGGAGGGCATGGCCATCGTGATGGTGACTCACGATTTGAAGGCAGCGCTGAAAAGCGCCCGCACAGTACTGCACATCGGACGAAAGGGCCTCTTTACCGGCACGGCATCCGACTATCTGGCGAGTCCCCAGGGCCGCCGCTTCCGGGAGGAACTGGAATCATGAATATTTTACAGATGTTTTCTTACCCCTTTATGCAAAGGGCCTTGATCGCCGGTGTGCTGGTGAGCCTGTGCGCCGCCCTGTTAGGCGTTCCGCTGGTTCTGAAACGGTACTCCATGATCGGCGACGGCCTGAGCCACGTCTCCTTCGGTGCGCTGGCCATCGCCGTGGCGCTGGGGGTAACGCCGTTGTATTTCTCCATTCCAGTAGTCATTTTAGCGGCGTTCTTCCTGCTGCGGATGGCCAGCCATCCTCACTGGAACAGCGATGCCGCCATCGCCGCCGTCAGCGCTTCGGCGCTGGCCATCGGTATTCTGGTGATCTCCCGGACCACCGGCATGACCACCGATGTGGACAACTATATGTTCGGCAGCGTCCTTGCCATGACAAAGGGAGACGTGGCCCTCTCCGTGGTGCTGTCGGTAACGGTGCTGGCGCTGTACCTGCTTTTTTACCACCAGATCTTCGCCGTCACCTTTGACGAGAGTTTTTCCCGGGCCACCGGGTTGAAGGTGGACGCCTGCAACACCCTGCTGGCCATCCTCACGGCCCTGACCATCGTGCTGGGAATGCGGATGATGGGCGCTATGCTCATCTCCTCGCTGGTGATCTTCCCGGCTCTGACCGCCATGCGGCTGTTCAAGAGCTTCCGTGGCGTGATCCTCTGCGCCGCCGTGACCTCCGTGGTGTGCTTCTGCGTGGGACTCACCATCTCCTTTGGCTTTTCTACCCCGGTGGGGGCAACGGTGGTGGCGGCGGACCTGACGGTTTTCCTGGCTGCCTGCCTGCTGGCTGCTCTCCGGCGGAAATGACGGTTCACTCCCCTTACCGGAGAACAGCCAAGCGGCTCCCGGTTTTAAAAAATCGAAAACTGATCCGGCGGGGCGAAGCAGCAGTTTCGCCCCGTCGGCTTTTTCCTGCTAAAAATCTGCGAAAAAATACCGTTTCTTTCTCTGTTTCTCACATTGACTTCCCCGGCCGCCGCGCATAAACTGAGGATTGCTTTTTACCGAGGTGATCGTTATGAATCTGATTGTAGAATTTTGTATCGTATTTCTCATCTGTATGGCAGGTGAATGGATCGCGGCGCTGCTGCCCTTTACACTGCCCGCCAGTGTCATCAGCCTGATCCTGCTGTTGATCTTGCTGCTCAGCGGCGGGGTCAAGGAGCGGACGATTCAGGGGACCTCCCACTTTCTCATCGACAATATGGGGCTGTTTTTCATTCCCTCCGTGGTGGGAACTCTGGAATATCTGGACATGCTGAAGCTGCAGCTTGTCCCCTTTCTGGTGGTCTCCCTTGTCAGCACACCGCTGGTGTACGCGGCAACAGCCTGGAGCGTCCGGCTGCTGATGAAGCTGTTTCATGCAAAGGAGGCGTCCCATGATTGATACGCTGACTTCCACGCCCTTTTTCGGTCTCGGCGTGACGCTGCTCTGCTGGTATCTGGCCGTCCGGTTCCAGAAGCGGACGGGGCTTCTGATCTGCAATCCGGTGCTGGTGGCCAGTCTGCTGGTCATCGGGATCATGCTGCTGTTCCACATCCCTCTGGACAACTACAACGCCGGCGGCAGCATTATCAAACTGCTGCTGGCTCCCGCCACCGCCGTTCTGGCTCTGAACATCTACCAGCAGCGGGCCATTCTGAAGCGGCACTTCTGGCCGGTGGTGCTGGGCTGCTTTGTGGGTAGTCTCGTGAGCATGCTATTGGTACAGGTGCTCTGCCGCCTGTTTCAAGCGGAGGCCTCCCTGCTGAATTCTCTGCTGCCCAAAAGTGTCACAACGGCCATCGCCGTCAGCATTGCGGAGAGCAGCGGCGGTCTTCCGGCTCTGACTGCGGCGTCGGTCATTATCACCGGGATCGAGGGCGCTATGCTGGCCCCGCTGTTTGCCAAGGTGTTCCATGTCACCGATCCGGTGGTGGAGGGCGTGGCCATCGGCGCGTGCAGCCATGCGGTGGGCACCAGCAAGGCGCTGGAGATCGGTCCTCTTCAGGGCGCCATGAGCTCCATCGCTCTATGTGTCTGCGGCATCATCACCTCTATTCTGGCTATGTTCTTTTCCGCGTGAAACAGGGCGGAACTTCTAAAAAGAAGTTCCGCCCTGTTTTTTTGCTTTCGTGCGGAACCAAACCGCTCTTTTTCCCGTCTATACAGGTAGAATGGGGTCAACCCCTCGGTTTATTGAACAGAAAGGAGCTCTTCTTTATGAAACGGTTTTTCGCAGCGCTTCTGACGCTGACCTGCATGCTGAGCCTGTCGGCCTGTCGGGAGGAACAGGCCGCCGCCAAGCCGGTGATCTACCTCTATCCGGAGGAGGAAACCGCCGTCACGGTAAAGCTGGACTACGCCGGAGCATTGACCTGCACCTATCCCGCCTACGGCAACGGCTGGGCAGTGACTGCCTGCCCGGATGGGACTCTGACAGACGATGCCGGGCAGACTTACAGCTATCTCTACTGGGAGGGCACGGATACCATTGCGTATGACTTCTCCCAAGGCTTCTGCGTGGCAGGAACCGACACCGCTGCCTTTTTGGAGGATGCGCTGGCCCAGCTGGGCCTCACCCGGCGAGAGGCCAACGAGTTCATCGTCTACTGGCTGCCCCAGATGCAGGAGAATCCCTATAATCTCATCGCCTTCCAGTCGGACCGCTATACGCAGGCGGCAAAGCTGACCATCGACCCGGCCCCGGACACCCTGCTGCGGGTATTCATGGCCTGGAAGCCCTTGGACAAGTTCATGGAGATCCCCGCCCAGAGCCTTACCGCTCCGGAGCGCACCGGCTTCACGGCGGTGGAGTGGGGCGGCTGCCGGGTGCGTTGACTGTTTTTCGGCGGTTCCGGGGTTTTTTCTCCGGAACTGGCCGAAAATTGTAAAAAATCAGCGTGATTTTTTCAAAAAAGTCCGGAAACGCCCTTGCAATTTATTATAAAGTGTGCTATCTTAATACATATTAAAGGAGTGTAAGTTGTGAGTGGACCGCAAGGTCCGCTCTTTTTTGTGGCATCCGCACTCCGCCGCAAATGAAAAACCGAAAGGAGAATCCCATGGAAAAGGTCACCGATCTCACCGCCCGTCTGGCGGCACCCATCGTGGAAGAGCAGGGCTGCTCCCTGTGGGACGTGGAATATGTGAAGGAGGCCGGCACCTGGTACCTCCGGGTCCTCATTGACAAGGAGGGCGGCGTGGATATTCTGGACTGTGAGAATATCTCCCGTGCCCTCAGCGATCTGCTGGACGAGGCCGACCCCATCGAAGGCAGCTATACCTTAGAGGTAGGCTCCGCCGGCGCCGAGCGGGTGCTGAAGCGTCCCGCCGACTTCCAGCGGTATCTGAACAGCCCCGTGCTGATGAAGCTCTACAAGCCGGTGGACGGCCGCAAGGAATTCCCCGGCACCCTGACCGCCTACAACGAGGCCGACGGTTCTCTCACCGTGGACCTCAACGGCACTGCCTATACCTTCGGCAAGAAGGATGTGGCCCTGTGCCGCCTGCGGGTGGAATTTTAATCTGTTATCCCTGTCTCAAAAAAAGACGTATAAAGTAAAAAGGAGAATCGCAATGAAAGGCAAGAAAAAGGTGAAGGAACCCGCGGGTATGAACATCCCGGAGATCTTCGCAGCTCTGGCTATGCTGGAAAAGGAACGGGGCATCCCCCAGACCTTCATGATGGATAAGATCATCCAGGCTGTCACCACCGCCTACAAGCGGGACCACAAGGACGTGGAAAACGTCATTGTGGACGTGGATGAGGAACATCAGCGGCTGAAGATGTACGTGCAGAAGAACGTGGTGGCGGAGGAGGACTATGTGGACCCCTTCAACGAGATCCCCGTTGAGGAGGCCAAGACCATTTCCGCCAGATACGAGATCGGCGACGTGGTGAACATCCCTGTGGACAACACGGAGTTTGGCCGCATCGCTGCCGGCAACGGCAAGCAGGTCATTATCCAGGGCCTCCGTGAAGCGGAGCGCGGCATGGTGTATGACGAGTTCAACTCCAAGCAGCACGAGATCCTCACCGGCGTGGTGACCCGGATCGACCCCCGCACCAACGCCGTGTCCCTGCGGATCGGCACCGGCACGGAGTCCACTGAGGCCCTGCTGCTCTCCGGCGAGCAGGTCCCCGGCGAGGAACTGGTGGAGGGCCAGCACGTGAAGGTGTATGTGGTGGACGTCCGCCGCTCCACCCGCGGCCCTCAGATCCTCATTTCCCGGACCCATCCCGGCCTGGTCAAGCGCCTGTTCGAGCTGGAAGTCCCCGAGATCTACGACGGCACCGTGGAGGTGAAGTCCATCGCCCGGGAAGCCGGCAGCCGCACCAAGATGGCCGTCTGGTCTGCTGACGAGAACGTGGACCCCATCGGTGCCTGCGTGGGTCCCAAGGGCCAGCGTGTCGCCGCCATCGTGGACGAACTGCGGGGCGAGAAGATCGACATTATCAAGTGGAGCGAGGACCCCGCCCAGTTCATCGCCGCTGCTCTGGCGCCCTCCGACGTGGTGGACGTCATGATGGCGGAAGAGGGCAAGGCCTGCCGCGTCATCGTGCCTGACGATCAGCTGTCTCTGGCCATCGGCAAGGAGGGCCAGAACGCTCGCCTGGCCGCCCGTCTCACCGGCTATAAGATCGATATCAAGCCGGAGAGCTATCAGGGTGAGGACGATAAGGAGATCGTGGACGAGGAACCCGTCCAGTGACACAGTTGAGTTTCTTTCTCTGCGGCGTGGCTGCGGGTATCGCAGTGCTGTACCTGCGGCGCAGCAGAAGAAACAGAAGGAGATAAAGCCCGGCGCGGTCCGCCGCGCCATGTGTAAGGGAGGGCTGTCTGAATGCAGAAAGTGAAAAAGATCCCCCAGCGGCAATGTGTGGGCTGCCGGGAGATGAAGGATAAAAAAAGCCTGCTGCGGGTGGTCAAATCCCCGGAGGGCGTTGTGAGTCTGGATTTTGTGGGCAAAAAGCCCGGTCGTGGCGCCTATGTGTGCCACGATGTGGAATGTCTGAAAAAAGCCCGGAAATCCAGAGCGCTGGAACGTGCTTTCAGCACAGCCATCCCCCCGGAGGTCTATGACGCCATGGAAGCGGAATTGGAGGGACACAATGAACAGGAATGAACAGTTTCTCTCCCTCATTGGCCTGTGCCTCCGGGGCCGGAATCTGGAAGTAGGCGAAGAACCGGTGGAAGCTGTGGCCCGGGCCAGAGACGCACGGGTGCTCCTGCTGGCGTCTGATGCGGCGGACAATACCGCCCGCCGGGTGCAGCACTTTGCGGAAGCCGGTCAGTGTGTGTGGCTGCGGATTCCCTTTACCAAGCAGGAACTGGGGCAGGCCACCGGCCGTGGCTCCGCCGCCGTGGCCGCGATTACAGACATCGGCCTTGCAGTCGCCGTGGTCCGCCGTCTGGCGGAAATGGACCCGGAAAAATATGACGAAGATCTTGCCAAGCTGGAACTAAAGGCCAAGCGTGCCGCAGAGCGGAAAAGTGAAGCCGTCCAGCACGAAAAGAACCTGCGCCGGGGCATCAAGCGTCCCAAAAAACAGGAAGTGCCCGATGAGAAAGGGGCCGGACCCGCAGGCGTCTCCGATAAGCCGTCCGGCGAGAAGCAGCGCCGCAGCGCAGGAGTGTCCGACAAGCGCGCAGAAAAGGCCGGTCCCCGCAGAACCGCCGAAAACGGCGGAGCGGCAAAATCCTTTGCCAAGGATGACCGCACCGGCAGGCCCTTCCGCAAGAGCGGGTCCCGCCCTTCCAAAAGCAACCGCCCCAAACCCAAGGGGAGGCCGAATCCATACGCCCACAGCCGCCCGGTGAAAAAGGGAAAAGGCTCCTTCCGCAAGAAGGAAAGCTGATACGCTGTCGGTGTTTTCATAGATGAACGAGCCCAGCCCCCGGGTTGGAGAGTGTAAGAGGTGTTTTGATTGGCTATTGAAAAATATAGAGTAAGAGATGTGGCGCGGGACTTCGGTATGCCCGCCAAGGTCATCACAGAAATTCTGGATAAGTATGCCACTGCGCCCAAGAGCAACATGCAGGCGCTGGAGGACCATGAGCTGTCCATCGTATTTGAGCATCTGACCCAGAACAACCAGATTTCCAATATCGCTGCCATTTATGCTGACGAGCCTAAGAAGCCGGAAGCCCCCCAGGCGGAAGCGCCTAAGACCGAGGTTCCCAAGGCTCAGCCTGCCGCGGCACAGCAGACCGCAAAGCCGGCACAGCAGCCCCAACAGCGTCCTGCCCAGCAGGGACAGCAGAAGCCCGCACAGGCCCAGCCTCAGCAGAAGCCGGTCCAGCAGGTCCAGCGGCCCGCGCAGCAGCAGGCAGTCCCCCAGCAGAAGTCTAACAAGTCCACAGCCACCGCTCAGCCCACCACCCGTGTGCCTGAGAAAAAGCTGGTGGATACCCGCAAGGGCGGCGACGTGAACCTGGCCAAGTATGACCAGCGTCTGGAAGAGCTGGGCGGTCAGCGGGGCGAGCGTATGGCCCAAAAGGGCGGCAAGGAGAAGTTCCGCAACAACAAGGGCCGTCAGGGCGGTCAGGTCTTCTCCAACAAGCGCCGTCAGGACGAGGCCGAGAAGATGCGCAAGCTGCAGCTTGAAATTGCTAAGAAGGCCCCCGTCAAGGTCCAGATCCCTGATGAGATCAGCGTGGGTGAGCTGGCCAGCCGCATGAAGAAGACCGGCGCAGAGGTAGTCAAGTGCCTGATGAAAAACGGCGTCATGGCCTCTCTGAGCCAGATGATCGACTTCGATACCGCCTCCTTCGTGGCCGAGGAGCTTGGCTGCAAGGTAGAAAAGGAAGTGGTCGTCACCATCGAGGAGAAGCTCATTGACACCACCGAGGACCGTCCTGAGGATCTGGTCCCCCGTGCTCCCGTGGTGGTGGTCATGGGCCACGTTGACCACGGCAAGACTTCCCTGCTGGATACCATCCGGAACACCTCCGTGGCTTCCGGCGAGGCCGGCGGCATCACCCAGCACATCGGCGCCTATCAGGCGCAGATCAACGGCAAGCCCATCACCTTCCTGGATACTCCGGGCCATGAGGCTTTCACCTCCATGCGTGCCCGGGGCGCCATGGTGACGGACATCGCCATTTTGATGGTGGCTGCGGATGACGGCATCATGCCCCAGACCGTGGAATCCATCAACCACGCCAAGGCCGCCAATATTCCCATTATCGTGGCCGTCAATAAGATTGATAAGGAAAATGCCAACCCCGACCGGGTCATGCAGCAGCTGACGGAATACGGTCTGGTGCCCGAGGAGTGGGGCGGCGAGACCATTGTGTGCAAAATCTCCGCCAAGAAGCACATCGGCATTGACAATCTGCTGGAGAACCTGGTTCTGCTGGCAGAGGTCCAGGAACTGAAGGCCAACCCCAACCGGGCCGGTCAGGGCACCGTTATCGAGGCCCGTCTGGACAAGGGCCGGGGTCCTGTGGCCACTTTGCTGGTGCAGAACGGCACTCTGAAGCAGGGCGACATCATCATCGCCGGCACCTCCGTGGGCCGTGTCCGCACCATGCTGGATTACCGGGGCAACCGCCTCACCGAGGCCGGTCCCTCCGTCCCCGTGGAGATCGCGGGCCTGTCTGAGGCTCCCGTGGCCGGTGCGCCCTTCTTCGCCGTGGCTGACGAGCGTATGGCCCGCGAGCTGGTGGAGCAGCGCAAGGCAGAGGAGCGCGCTAAGGCCGCCGCACCCGTGCAGAAGGTCTCTCTGGAGAACCTGTTCGACCAGATCAAGTCCGGCGAGCGCAAGGAGCTGGCTCTGATCGTCAAGGCTGATGTTCAGGGCAGCGTGGAGGCTGTGAAGGCCTCTCTGGAGAAGCTCTCCAACGAAGAGGTCAACGTCCGGGTCATCCACGGCGCTGTGGGTGCGATCAACGAGTCCGATGTGACACTGGCCGCCGCGTCCAACGCTATCATCGTGGGCTTCAACGTCCGGCCGGATTCCGCCGCCCGTGAAAGCGCCGCCCGTCAGAACGTGGATATGCGGATGTACCGCGTGATCTATGATGCCATCGACGAGATCGAAACCGCTATGAAGGGTATGCTGGCTCCCAAGTACCGGGAAGTGGTCCTTGGCCACGCCGAGGTCCGGGAGACCTACAAGGTCTCCTCCGTGGGTACCGTGGCCGGCTGCTACGTGCAGGACGGCTGCCTGCGCCGGGATTGCTCCGTCCGTGTGGTCCGGGATGGCATCGTGGTCCACGAGGGCGTCCTCGGCTCCCTGCAGCGGTTCAAGGACTCCGTCAAGGAGGTCAAGGAGCGCTTTGAGTGCGGCCTGACCGTGGAGAAGTTCAACGACATCAAGCTGGGCGACATCATCGAGGGCTACACCATGGAGGAGATCCCCCGCTAAACCCTCTCAAAAAATCTGTTCCAACTGACCCCGGGCGGCGGCTATGCCGCCGCCCGGTTTTCATCTCCCACTATCAGAAAGGAGAATTTTTATGGCATCTAACCGTATCGGACGCATCAATGAGGAGATCCAGCGGGAGCTGGCAGACCAGCTTCGCCGTTTGAAAGATCCCCGCGTCTCTCAGGTAGGCATGGTCTCCATCACCCGTGTGGACACCACCGGAGACCTGCGCTATTCCAAAATTTATGTCAGTGTTCTGGATAAGAATCAGGAAAAGGATGTACTGAAGGGACTGAAGTCCGCCTCCGGCTTCCTGCGCCGGGAGCTGGGCCACGCCTTGCAGCTTCGCTACACCCCGGAGCTTCAGTTCATCGCTGACGATTCCATCGCCTACGGTGCGCACATTCTGGAGGTCCTCCGGGATCCGGAGAAGGTAAAGCCGGTGAACCCCGACAATGACGCTGTTTTACCGGAGGAGGAATAAGGGATGCTGACCGTTTCCGAGGCCGCCGCGCTGCTGCGCTCCTTTGACCGTGTCCTGATCCTGACCCATATCCGGCCCGACGGTGATACCGTTGGCTGTGCTGCGGGGCTGTGCGCCGCGCTGCGGGCCATAGGCAAGACCGCTTACCTGCTGCCCAATCCCGGACTGACGGAGAATACCGCCCCCTATTTTACCCCTTACAGCGCTCCGGCGGACTTCGTGCCGGAAAAAGTGGTATCTACGGACATCGCCACGGTGGGACTGTTCCCCGACAATGCCAAGTCTTACGCGGATAAGGTGGATCTGGCAATCGACCACCACCCCTCCTTTGAGGGCTTCGGCAAGGCCAACATCGTCCGTCCGGAGGCCGCCGCCTGCGGCGAGCTGATCTTGGACATTGTCCGGGAGCTGACGCCCCTGACGCCGGAGATCGCTTTGCCGCTGTATGTGGCCATCTCCACGGACACCGGCGGCTTCATCTACTCCAACGTCACCGCCGCCACCCACCGTGCCGCGGCGGAGCTGATGGACACCGGCATCGACTACCGCGCCGTCAACAAGCTGTTCTTCCAGACGAAATCCCGTGTGCGGATGCAGCTGGAGGCCGCCATGTTGGCAGAGGCAAAATTTTATGACAACAACCGGACGGCGGTGCTGTCCGTCCCCCGGTCGCTGCTGGAAAAATTCCACGCCACGGAGAGCGATGCGGAGGACCTCTCCGCTTTAGGCCCCCAGATCCAGGGGGTGGACTGCGCTGTGACCATGCGGGAGCTGGGAGACGGCGTTTGGAAGTTCTCTCTCCGTACTGGCGAGCGGGTCAACGCTACGGAGGTCTGCCGTCTGTTGGGTGGCGGCGGCCATGCCCGCGCCGCCGGAGCCACGCTGGAGGGCGTTACCCAGGCGGAGGCAGAAGGAAAAATGCTGAACGCCATCGCCCGGATCGTCCCGGATTTCAAGAAATGAGGAACCGCCTATGGCCAGCGGCATTGTAATAATCGATAAACCCTCCGGCTGGACCAGCATGGATGTCTGCGCCAAGATCCGGGGGATCCTGAAAGAAAAGCGGGTAGGCCATGGCGGCACGCTGGATCCTATGGCCACCGGCGTTCTGCCGGTGTTTGTGGGACAGGCTACCCGTGCCGTAGAATTCGCGGAAAACGGCGAAAAGGAGTATATTGCCGGTCTGCGGCTGGGGCTGGTCACCAACACCCAGGATACGTCCGGGGAAACGCTGGAGACCCATCCCGTCACTGTGGACCGGGCGGCGTTGGAAGCCGTCCTCCCCCGCTTCACCGGCCCTATCGCGCAGATCCCGCCCATGTATTCCGCCATCAAGATCAACGGCCAAAAGCTCTATGATCTGGCCCGGAAGGGCAAGGAGGTAGAGCGGAAGCCCCGCAATATCACCATTTTTGAGCTGGAGCTGCTGGAACAGGTGAACGAGACGGACTACCTGCTCCGCTGCCGGTGCTCCAAGGGCACCTACCTCCGGACCCTGTGCCACGATATCGGCCAGGCTCTGGGCTGCGGCGGCACTATGTTCAGTCTCCGCCGCACCATGGCCGCCGGGTACACGCTGGTAGAAGCGGTCTCCCTTGAGGACGTACAGACCCAAGGAGAAGCTCTTCTGCGGCCTGTGGAGTCCATGTTCACGGCCTATCCCCTTTACACCCTGCCCTCTCCCGGCAAGGAAGTCCGGGTCCGCAACGGCAACCCCATTACGGTGCCGGAGCTGGCGGACGGCACCTATCGGGTCCATGGCAAAAACGGTGAATTTCTCTGTCTTTCCCGTGCCGAAAACGGCACGCTGACATCTATCAAGAACTTTTTTGGAGCATAAAACCATGTCCATTCAACCAAAAGTCATTGCTCTGGGCTTTTTCGACGGGGTCCATCTGGGCCACGGCGCCTTGCTGCGCCGTACCGTGGAGGAAGCCAGGCGCCGGAGCGTCCGCTCTGCGGTGTTCACCTGGGCGCAGCCGCCGAAGGAGGTAGTCACCGGCGTACCGGTGCCCCTCATCAACTCCCCGGAGGACCGGGCCTGGCTGGCCAAAAGTCTCTACGACATCGACGATGTCATCATGGTCCCCTTTAACAAGGAGATGATGACTACCTCCTGGGAGGATTTCGTAACGGAAATTCTCATCAAGCGGTATCACGCCGTCCATCTGGTGGCCGGTCATGACCACCGCTTCGGCCACAAGAACCAAGGCACTTCGGAGCTGCTGAAAAGCAAGTGCGCCGAGCTGGGTCTTGGCTGCGACATTATCCCGGAGGTCACGGTCGGCGGCATCACCGTCAGCTCTACCTACATCCGCCGTCTGGTAAGCCTTGGACAGGTGGAGCGGGCCATGGAGTATCTGGGCCATCCCCATATCCTGACCCAGACGGTGCGGCACGGCCGCCGCATCGGCCACACCATCGGCATCCCCACGGTGAATCTGGTGCCGCCCCCTCATGTGCTGGTGCCGGGAGACGGCGTTTATATCGCCCGTGTCTGCCTTATGGACGGCAGCAGCTATGCCGCCGTTACCAACGTGGGTACCCGCCCCACCGTCAACAACGGCAGCGACCTGACGGTGGAATCCTGGATGCTGGATTTTGACGGGGATCTCTACGGCCAGTCCATCCGGGTAGAATTCTACAAGCGGCTCCGGGACGAGATCCGCTTCGACTCTCTGGACGCTCTGAAAGCGGAGATCTGTCGGAACGCCGATGATGCCCGGGCCTATTTCGCAAGCAAAGCTTGATTTGCTTATCATTTCAGCAGCACATACGAAAAAATCCGCTTTGACATCATGTCAAAGCGGATTCTTTTTGTATACAGGCTTTACCGGACTGCCAGCCGTCCCCGCAGGGCAGGGATCCGGGGCATGACCTCCAGCAGGAGCAGTCCCAGCACACAGCAGGCGATGGCCTCGCCGATGCCCACCGTCAGGGCATTGTAGGCGAACAGGGCGGGGAACTGGGCGGAGAAGCCGCCCTCATACCACGCGATCATTGCGCCGATGATGACGGCGTTGCAGATCACCGGCGGCAGGGTCGCCAAAAATTTGTTGGGCATTTTCGCCGTCCACAGCGCTGCCAGCAGCGTGGCCATGGAGCCGAAAATGATATCCAACGGGCCAACGGTACTCATCAAATTTGTCACCAGACACCCCACAAACAGGCCGGGGACCGCCTCCGGCAGGAAAAAGGGCAGCACCGTCAGTGCTTCAGAAAAGCGGCACTGGATGGGGCCGTAGGTCAGGCCGAAAATTGAGGACAGCAGGGACATCACCGTGTAAAGTGCGGCGATGATGGCAGCAGTAGCGATCTGCCGGGTAGACCATTTGGACATAAAAAAACCTCCATTTTTTTGTTTAGAGAACGGCGGGCCTATGTTGGCTTGCCGAACGAACGCCCGGTCAAAGGCGCTTGGACAGGGAGATGGCACCTGTCGAAAAAGCAGTATAACATAGTTCAAACAAAAAAGCAATGCCAAAAGGCATTGCTTTTTCTGTGTTTCCGTTATGCGGTTTATTCATCGAGCATTTCCAGCCAGATCTGGTCTCTGTCGGTGTCCTCTGTTTCCAGTGTCACACCCCGGTCGGCCAGCTTCGCCGCCAAGTCCTCAAACTCCTGCCGGGTCAGCAGATACCGGCACACACCCGGCTTTACCTCGGTGGGTTCCCGGTCATCCAGCAGCTCGCCCAGATCCGATTTGCTGACCGTCACCGTGGGGAGGTCATCCTGAGCGGAGGAACCGTCGGTCATAGCTGCCGCGCTGTCATTCTCCATAGTGGTCTGATCCGGCGGCAGAGCGCAGGCATAATACACATCCGTCTTTTTGCTTTCCGTGTTCGTATCAGCAAAGCTATCCGAGTCGTTGTCCCCGCCGGCGGCGGTCAGGCACCGTTCCTCGGGAGCACTTTCCGCTGCGGCGGCCTCCATCGGGGCCGTATCACAGGCAGCGGAGGTATTGCTGCTGCCGCCGCTGATGCTGCCCAACGTGCCGTGCTGCATTAGTACGATCACCGCCAGACACGCGGCAGCCGCCGCCAGCTTGCCCCAGGGCTGCCGCTTCTTAGGCCGGGACTGAGGCGTTTCCGCCACAGCCTTCATCACCGTTTCCGCAAAATCTGCCGACAGCTCCGCATCGTCCTCCGTGGGGAAGGACGCCCGGATCGCCAGCGCGTCATCCACATAGGCCCGGCACTCCGGGCACTCGTCCAGATGGGACTGGACGGAAATCATTTCTTCACTGGTCAGCTCGCCGTCCACAAAGGCGTCCAGCAGGGCGGTGTTTTCATGGATATTCATTTCACAGCCCCCTTTCTGTTTTGTTAGACGCAGCGGACGATAAAAAGTTCCCCTGTTTCAGCAAAAATTCCCGTAATTGCCGCCGTCCCCTGTTGATCCGGGATTTTACCGTCCCCAGATCCAGCGATAAAACGTCGGCGATCTCATCGTAGCTGAGCTGCTGGATCTCCCGCAGGATCAGCACCTCCCGGTGCTCCGGGGACAGCATTTGCAGTCCCGCCTCGATCTGCCGGCGCAATTCCTTCTGCTCCACCGCCTTCTCCGGCGTGGGAGCGGGATCCGGAACCTCGGCGCTGACGGTCTCATCGTCCAGGGACGGTCCCTGATGGCGGTTCTCCTTCCGCAGAAGATCCACGCAGGCGTTGGAGGTCAGCCGGTAAAGCCATGTGGCAAAGGCGGAATCTCCCCGGAAAAAGGGCAGGCCCTGCCACGCGGCGAGGAATGCCTCCTGCGCCGCCTCCTCCGCCAGCTCCGGCGTGGGGCACATCCGCACCGCAAGGGCGAACACCCGCTTCTGGTACTGCCGCACCAGCTCTCCGAAGGCCGCCTGATCGCCGTTCCGGGCCGCTTGTATCAAGTTGTGTTTCTGATCGTTCATGGCCCCTCCTAATCCCGCAGATCCCGTTGGATGCCTTTCGTAATGCGGTCAACATCCTCCAGGGTATTCATCTGTACGATCTGTTCCTTATAGTAATTGGCATGGGGGATCCCCTTGAGATACCAGCAATACTGCTTCCGGGCCTCCAGCACCGCCACCCGCTCGCCCTTGTAGCTTGCAGCCATACGGATCTGCCGCACGGCGGTCTCGCACCGCTCCGCCAGCGGCGGCAGCGGGGACACCGGCTGTCCCTCCAGCACGGCTTTGGCTTGCTGGAAGATCCAGGGATTTCCGAAGCAGCCCCGGCCGATCATGGCCATGTCCGCTCCGGTGTGGAGCAGAATACGCTCCGCGTCCTCCGGCTTCCAGATGTCACCGTTGGCAATGACGGGGATGGACACCGCCTCCTTCACCGCCCGGATGCAGTTCCAGTCGGCGGTGCCGCCGTAGACCTGCGCCCGGGTGCGGCCATGGACCGCTACGGCGGCCGCTCCCGCCTGCTCCAGAGTCTGAGCAAACTCCACACAGTTGCAGTGACCCAGATCCCAGCCCCGGCGGAACTTGGCCGTGACCGGCACGCCGGGCAGGGCCTTCACCACCGCCTCCACGATGCGTCCCGCCAGCTCCGGGTCCTTCATCAGTGCCGCGCCGTCACCGTTGTTGACGATCTTACCCATGGGACAGCCCATGTTGATATCTAAAATATCCGCCCCGGTGTGTTCCATGGCGATCTGGGCGGCCTCCGCCATACAGACGGGGTCGCTGCCGAAGATCTGCACAGCGGCGGGATGCTCTCCGGGAAACTGGGTCAGCAGGGAAAAGGTCTTTTTGTCATGGTAGCACAGAGCCTTGGAGGAGATCAACTCCGTAATAGTGTAGCCCGCTCCCAGCTCGGAACAGATCTGCCGGAAAGCGGCATCCGTCACCCCCGCCATAGGAGCCAGCGCTAATTTTGAGGAGATCTCCACAGTTCCGATGCGCATGACGCACACCCCTTTCCACAGCACATTGATTTTAATAGTTTAGCGGAATTTCGGCAAAAATGCAAGGATAACAGAAATTGCGTCCCCCGATCCTGTTTGCGACGCTTTTCTTCCCGGACAGGCTGTAAACTGGGACTATATCATCAGCTTTACACAAAAGGAGGAATCCTTCATGGAGTATGGTTCTATGAGCATCCAACGACTCCAGTCCGGCCGGTGGCTGAACTGGGGCATCCGCTTTTTCCTGACGGCGGCCCTCACCGCCAGTCAGACCGCCGGCGGCTATGCCCCCTTTGCCTTGGGCTGCATAGCGGCAGCCGGACCGGGGGCAGACGGGGCAGCGGCGCTGCTGGGCGGCGTGACGGGGGCGCTGCTGTTTCTGGACTTTCAGCAGGTCCTGGCTTTGGCCGCCGTAGGCATTTTGATCCTGACTGCCGCCACGGCGTTCCGGGACACTGCCTTTCTGCAAAAGCCCTGGGTGCTGCCGGTGCTGGCGGCCGGGATGGTACTGGCGGTAGGCGGTATTTATGTGCTGCAATCCTTAGACCCGCTGAGCCACGCCGCCCCCTGTGCCGCAGCATCGGCCCTGACGGGCGTTTCCGCCCACTTCTTCACCCGGCTGTTCCAGCCGGAGGAGGACCGGCTGGCCCCGGAGGGGCTGCTGTTTTTAGGGGCGGCCCTGACGCTGGCTTTAGGAGACCTGACCATCTTGAATGTCTCCGTGGGCCGGGTCCTGCTGTGCGCCCTGCTGGCCTACACTGCCTATGATCAAGGTCCCATGACCGGCGTGACGGCGGGGCTGGGACTGGGACTCATCACGGACCTCTCTGCCGGAACCAGCGGGCTGTTCACCGCCGCCTACGGCGTGGCGGGACTGTGCGCCGCGAAATGCAGACGGCGAAGCATGGCTGCGCTTGCCTTCTTTTCCGGAGCAGCAGCGGCCATGCTGACCTCCCGGGAGGAGTTGGCCCAGACGCTTCTTCTGGAAACGGTGGCCGGTTCCCTGCTGTTTCTGGCTCTGCCCCGGCGGATCTTCGGTGGAAAGCGGCTTCTGCGGGAAGCGGCCCCGGACACCACCCAGCGCACGGCCCTGAAAACCCATCTCAACCGGGCGGCGGAGGCGCTCCGGGAGCTATATGACAGCATGAGCCGCACCCCGCCGCCACAAGAGGAGAATCCCGCCGTCATCTTTGACCGGGCGGCAGAAAAGGTATGCCGGGGGTGCGCGTTGTGCGAACTGTGCTGGCAAAAGGATTACACCGCCACCTTCAACGCCCTCAATGACGCTACTCCCTACCTCCTCGAGCGGGGCAAGGCCAAGGCCAAGGACTTCCCCGTTCACTTCGCCGACCGCTGCATCCATCTGTCAGAATTGCTGCAGGCCATCAATGGGGAGTTGTCGGCCTTTCTGCTGCGGAAGCAGTACCGCCGCCAACTGGAAGAAACGCGCCGCAGCGCCAAGGGGCAATACGCCCAGATGTCGGACCTGCTGACGGCGGCGGCCGCCGGCCTCAGCGGGGCGGCCCCCGCCTTTGGAGAGATCCCTGCCTGCGTTATCGGCGCGGCTCTGCGGCCCAAGGAGGGGGAAATGGTCTGCGGCGACACCATGGAGGCCTTCCGCACGGACAGCGGCCTCTGGTGCCTGCTGCTGGCGGACGGTATGGGCAGCGGGGACGCCGCCCGGCGGGAGTCCTCCCTCACCTGCCGGCTGCTGCGGCAGTTTTTGGAGGCGGATATCCAGCCGGAGGCCGCCCTCACCACCCTGAATTCCGCTATGGCCCTCCGGGGTGCGGAGACCGGCAGCTTTACCACGGTGGATCTGTGCGTTTTGAAAGGCTCGGAGGCCACCTTCTACAAGTTCGGCGCTGCCCCCAGCTATCTGAAAAAGAACGGTGCCGTCCGCCGGATCACCGGCAGCAGCCTGCCGGTGGGACTGCGGGGCACTCCTGCCGCACCGGATATAACCACCGTGACGCTGGAGCCCGGCAGCTTCGCCGTGATGATCAGCGACGGCGTGGCAGACCCCAGCCGGGACGAATGGCTCCAAGACCTGCTGGCGGGCTGGGGTGGGGACGATCCTCAGACGCTGGCCAATCTGATCCTCTCTGAAAGTATCCGCCGGGAACGGCTGCAGGATGACTGCGCCGTGCAGGTGCTCTACCGCTTGCCGGAGCCGGAGCAGCCGGTATGAGGAAAATTTTCAAAAAGCCGCCGCTGGTTAGTATAGACATCCCTCCTTTGCGGGAAAATGGAAACAGATCAACTGAGGAGGACAGCACGCATGGTAAAAGGCATTTCCCGGCGGGTCGTGGTGGTAGACGCGCCGGAGCATCGTTTTTTTGAACAGGCCATCTTCATCGTCCGCAATGACGCTGCAGGAGAGGGGATCACCTCCCGGGAGCTGGTGGAGGAAGCCCGACGGGTGGCCCACAATTACGCGTCCAGCGGGACCAGCCGCTTTTCCAACCGGTGGCGGACCCTGAATCCCATCGTATACACCCTGATCGGCGCCGGGACCATCGGCCTTGCTTGGCTCATCGTGGCGCTGGCCTGAAAAAAGCACGTTCTCTTTTTGAAAGAGAACGTGCTTTTTTGTGTGAAAATCATCTGTGCAGCTTGGCCTTCAGCTTCGCCTTGGCCTCCGGAGACAGCAGCTTTCCCGCCGCCCGCACCGGCAGACTGGGAAGCCGGAAAAACTGTCTGCGGACCTCCTCAAAAGGCTCTACCGCATAGCTGGCGAAGAAGGATGCCCGGTCCGCCGCCGGGCCGATGGGCCGCGCCAGTCGGGGATTTCCCGCCACGGCCCGCTCCACCGGGAAGGGCTGGCAGTTCAGCTTGAGTTGGTCGAAGAGGTAGCTGCCGTGGGGTGTGTTCACCAGCAGCAGGCTGACGCCTGCGTGCTGCTGCTCCGGAAACTCATCCGGCCGCAGGCCCCACAGATCCCCCAACGTAAAATCGCCGGGGCGGTTCAGATTTGTATATTGGCAACCGTGGCAGCTCTGGCGCAGAAACAGCGCCCGGCCAAAGGCCCGGCCAAAGCCGGTGGCAAACAGCGGCGCGGAATCTGCGGTGCCATCGTCATATACAGCGGTAAAGTGGCTGTTCTTCCACCCCTCCACCTTATTGCGGAAGCGGACATTTGCCAGCCGCCGCCGTTTATTTCCTTCGATAAACCGGGCCTCGTCCTCCCACACACCGGGGGATGGTACGCCGTGGCACACCAGATCGCAGGTGGTGAGATTTTCCGGGCGGCACCCTAAAAAGCGGTACAGCCCATCCACCTGACAGGGTGTACCGGAAAACAGCACCGGGCGGGTCTTCAGCACCTCCCGGATCTCCCGGAACACGCCGTCCAGATCGCTCTGAACGTACTTGGCTCCCCGCAGCCGCCACAGGTCCTCTTTCCGGAAGCAGGGGATGTGCCGCAGATGCTGATGGCCGTCCATGGCAGCGCCGTATACCACGCCGCCGCCCTCCAGCACATATTCCGCAATGGCAGTGAACGCGCCACCGGAGGTAGAGTCCTTCCGGACGGCGTCATCCCGGTTCCAGGCGGCGAAGGCAGCGGGCAGATGAGCCGCCGGACCGCGCTCCTGCAAAACTGGGCACAGCCGGGTACAGCGTCCGCAATGGACGCATTTTTCCAGATCCACTTCCGGGAAATCAAAGCCAGTTTTGTCCCGGACCATCGTAATGGCGTCATGGGGACAGCCTGCGGCGCAGGCGGTACAGCCGGTGCAGCGGCTCCGCTCTGCCAGCTTCGGGGCAAAGCTCTGAGGAGAAAGCGGCGCTTCCGGCGCATAGGGCCGGTCTTCCAGCGCTGCCTGCAAATAATTCAGAGAATCCTTCCGGGCGGCAGTCAAAGCCGCTTCGGCAGCTTCCCAGTCAACGGGGTCCAGCAGCTCCGCCGTATCCCCCTTACCGATGACCCGGTTGGCAAGACCCAACCGGCTCAGGATGCTCACCGTCCGGGACCGTTCCGGGGCGGACAGCTCCGCCGGGGAGACCGTGGTGAAAAAGGGCCGGTGGAACTGGACGGAGAATACCGTGCCATGGAAGGAATTGGTGACAACATAGGCGGCATTCTGGAACAGGCCCAAAAATTCCGCCGGGCCAGCGTCCAAGATCTGCTTCGCCTTGGGATGGACCTTCTGACGGATGCCGCAAAGCTGCACCACAGGCAACCCTGTCTCCTGATGAAGCCGCTCCAGATAGGGTGTCAGTGCGCCAGGGCGGTTGATACAATAGCAGAGAATATAGCCGCCCTTGGGGTAATTGGCCGGGTGATCGGCCATGGAGTCCCACTGGTCCGCCGTCAGCAACAGGGTGGGGTCCAGCACCACCGGGGCGTCCTTCCCGGCGATATCCCGGATGATGGCGCTCCCCTGAGTCTCCCTGGCGGAGAGGTGGGAAAAGCCGTCCAGATAGCCCTTCAGCTCCGCCTGCATCCCCTCCGGAATGGTGGGAACACCGAAGGACGGTGCGTAGGCAATGCGGCGCTTCTGGGAAAACGTACCGAAAAACACCGGGTCGAACCGGCCGTCCGGGAAGATCTTGGGGTTCCAGATCTGGTCGCTGCCGGAGAGGATCAGGTCATAGGGCAGCGGCCCCCCGGCCAGCTCGTCAAAGCGCCCATAGCGGCGATCTGAGATCCGCAGATGGTCCCGGCTGAACTTCTCAAACCGCCGGTAACGCTCCGACAGCGCCTGATAGTGCAGGGCCGTGTGAGCGTCATGGGCGGCGGAACCCAAGCCGGTGGGCCGCTTGAACAGGGCGTTGTCCTGATTGACGAAGTAGTCAATGATCTCACAGTCCCAGCCAAAGCGCTCCACAGCCCGCTCCGTGGCCGCCGCCTGAAGCAAAGCGCCGTAATGGTGGATATGATAGAAGGTAACAAGTCCCGCCTTCAACGAAATGACTTCCTTTCCGCAGCTCTCCTGCTCATTTCAGGTCCATGACCACATTTTCCGGGGTCAGCAGATCATCCTCCGCGATCCATGCCTCCACGGGGACCACTTCGAATTCCGTTTCCGTCCGGCGGATCACCACCCGGTCCAGACCCGCATTGATGATCATGCGGCGGCACATAAGGCAGGAGGTAGCGTCATTCAGCAGCTCCCCGGTGGCAGCGTTGCGGCCCACCAGATAGATAGTGCCGCCCGCCATGTCCCGCCGGGAGGCAGAGATGATGGCGTTGGCCTCGGCGTGGACGCTGCGGCACAGTTCGTACCGCTCGCCGCGGGGCACCTTCATGGCTTCCCGGGAGCAATAGCCCATGTCCACGCAGTTGGCCCGGCCCCGGGGGGCGCCGTTGTAACCCGTAGAAATGATCTCGTCGTTTTTCACGATGATGGCGCCATAGATCCGCCGCAGGCAGGTAGCCCGCTCCAAGACGGTCTCGGCAATATCCAGATAATAGTTTTCCTTGCTAATGCGATTCATAGACAGCCCCCCCGCCGAATTCTCAAAATTTGATAAAATATTTTATCATACCCGGCTTCGGATAGCAAGAGGGCAGCCGGTCATTCTGCCGTTCTCGCAGGCGGATGACCTCGTTTTTACAGGTTAGGCACCGCCTTTGCCAGGGTCCGGCGGAGAACCGGCGCCAGCGCTGTCACCACAATGATCTTCAGCGTGTCGCCAGGCACATACACCAGCATGGCCGCCAGCAGCGCAGAAAAGGTCTTGGCAGACTGCATATAAACGTGCAGGATGAGATACATATAGGGGACTCCCACGGCGTAGAGGATCAGATCTCCCACCAGAACCGCCGCCAGAACGGTCAGATACCCGGTGCGACGAGCAGTCAGCGCGCCGATCACGGCGGCGGCGGGGATCAGCCCCAGCAAAAAGCCGAAGCTGGGCTGAAGCACATAGCCGATGCCGCCACCTTGCGTAAAGACCGGCAGACCCAGCAGTCCGATGCCCACATAGAGCAGTTGAGAAATGGCTCCCCACTTCCACCCCAGCAGGAGACCGGCCAATGCGGTAAACAGAAATTGCAGCGTAATGGGTACGGTGCCTGTGGGGATCTGTAAGAAAGCGCCGATGGCGGTCAGGGCTGCAAACAGGGCGGCGAGGACCATATTGCGGGTCATATCATGATGATTCATAATGAAAAGCTCCTTTTCGGTTTGATGCGCCTAAAGTGTAGCAGACGCGGTCTCGATTGTCAACCATTTGTGAAAACCAGGTTGACAATCCGGCATGGACGCCGTATAGTATCGTTGGAGGGATGTACCATGACGAAGCAAATCGTTTTAAAACTCCTGCGGGAGCATACAGAGGAATTTCTGTCCGGCGAGGCTATCAGCCGACAGGCCGGTGTCAGCCGGGCGGCGGTGTGGAAGGCTGTGGAGCAGTTAAGGCAAGAGGGCTACGGTATTGAATCCGTCCCCAACCGGGGCTACCGCCTGACCCGCGTGACAGCGCGGCTCCGCCCTGAAGAATTAGCGGAGCAATTTCGGGACTGTCGGATCGGTCGGGAACTGCTGTGCTTTGACACCATCGACTCCACTAACAACGAATTGAAGCGGCGGGCAGTCAGCGGCACCGTAGATGGAACGGTGATTCTGGCAGACCAGCAGACCGGCGGCCGGGGGCGCCGGGGACGGAGCTTTGTGTCCCCCGCCGGGAAGGGGCTGTATTTATCGGCGGCCCTCCGCCCCCAGTGCCCGCTCTCTGAAATCAGCACCCTGACAGCCTGGACCGCCGTAGCGCTTTGCGACGCGGTGGAGTCCGTCTGCGGCGTCCGCCCCGGCATCAAGTGGCCCAACGATCTGGTGCTGAACCGGAAAAAGCTCTGCGGCATCCTGACGGAGCTGGAATGGGAGGCGGAGAGCGGTGAATTCTCCTGCGTCATCATCGGCGCGGGGATCAACGTCAGTCAGGATGAAGCCGATTTCGGCCCGGAGGTAGCCCCCATCGCCATTTCTCTGGCGCAGGCCCTCGGAACGGCCCCAGACCGGACGGAGCTGGCCGCCCAAGTGATCCGGTCGCTGAATGCGTTATATGACGACTTCCCTGCCCAAAACGCCGCCTATCTGGACCATTTTCGCCGGGACTGCTTGACGGTGGGCAATCCGATAAAGGTCATCTCCGGTGCAGGAGAGCGCATCGGCACCGCCACAGGTATTTCCGATGACTTTGGTCTGACCGTCCGCTGGGAGGACGGCTCCACGGAGACTCTGACCTCTGGAGAGGTCTCCGTCCGGGGACTGTATGACTATGTGTGATCCCGCCGAAGCGGATTTTCCCCAGATTCAGCCCGTCCAGACAGTAAAAGCCCCCTGCTGAGAAAATCTCAGCAGGGGGCTTTTTCATATCATGTTTGTAATAATTGCCGTCAGCCGCCGTAGAACATTCCTAACAGGTGGGCCAGATCCCCGGCCTCCAGATAGGTAACGCCGTTGGCGATGAGGCAGGGGCCGGCAAGGCTGTGCCGGTCAGCCGCGGCAGGACCGTGGGCCAGTTTGGTGTCCGGGCAGATCTGGAAGAGGATATCACTGCCGTCCTTTACGGTGACACCGAACTCCTTATCCCAGGAAACGTCATACCCGGCGGCTTCCGCCACCGCCCGGATGGGTACATACAGCCGTTCATCCCCGTAGGGCCGACGCAGGGCTGAGGGCTCCGCCGCCACGACGCTGTTGACATACAGCCGCCCGTAGCCGTCCAGGGAAATGCTTCCCTTGTACTCGTAAGGAAATACAATGACCTTGCTGGCCTGGCCCTTGTCATCGGCCCACATCAGCACTCGGGTGCCGGGCAGCAGATCCTGATAGGTGACGCGGTTGCGGGTGAGATAGGGCGTGATCTGTGCATCCTCCCACACCTGATACGCCGTGCCGTCGGAAAGGGTGATATCCATGCCGCTGTAATGGGGAATTCCCGCCATGATAACAGTAGCGCGGACGATCACATCGTACTGAGGAACCTTGTAGTCCGCCGGGACATTCACCAGAAGCAGTTCCGGCGTGACCTGTGGGGGCAGGCTCATGGTCACGGCAGTCTGCGCCCCCAGCCACGCATAGACGGTGCTGCCGTCCTTGATGGACTTTGCATCTACCGGCTCGCCGCTGACGGCGTCCAGGATCATAACGCCCTCCGTCCACAGGATATAGTCCTCCGTTGGTTCTCCGGTGGACGTGCTCATCAGCAAGCCGCCGTCCTTCTGATGGGCAACGGTTCCCGAGATCACGGTATATTGAGGGTTCGGGACGTAGGCCCCCGCGCCGGTGGCGCTAGCGGCTGCCAGCGCGGGGACGCACAGCATAGCGGCGCACAGGGCCGCTGCGATCAGCTTCACAGAAAATTTCATAGATGATCTTCCTTTCTTTCGTCAGGGTCGGAGCCTCCGGAAGAATGCTCCGTTTGCCTGGATAGACGGAGGGCAGCCGGAAAAAGTTCCCACCTTCCGCAAAAATCCCGCTGAAAATTTCAGTGGGACCTTTATCGCTCAACTCAGTCTATGACCCGGATGGCGGTGATGACCGGCTGCTGGTCGGCGGGGATGGTGCCGTTGCCGTCCGTAGGCTGGGCGGCCTCGCACACAGCGTCCACTACGTCCATGCCGTCGGTCACATAGCCGAAGCAGGCGTACTGGCCGTCAAGGAAAGTGCTGTCTGCGTGGCAGATGAAGAACTGAGAGCTGGCGCTGTCGGGGTTCTGGCTCCGGGCCATGGAAATGGCGCCCCGGGTGTGGGACAGCGTATTTTCCACGCCGTTGGAAGAAAACTCGCCCTTGATTGTGTTCTCAGAGCCGCCGGTGCCGTTGCCGTTGGGGTCACCGCCCTGCATCATGAAACCGGCGATGATGCGGTGGAAGGTCAGGCCATCGTAAAACCCATCATTGGCCAGATCCATAAAGTTCTGCACGGTCATGGGGGCGGCGTCGCCGTCCAGCTCCACGGTGATAGTGCCGTAGTCCTGAATGTCGATCTCCGCGTGGTGGGTACCCACGCCCGCCGTCTCAGCCGCAGGCTTGTCGGCCTTGCTGTCGGTGATGGTGTCCGTATCGGTCTTGCCGCAGGTGGCCAGGCTCAACAGCAGCACGGCGGCCGCGCAGACAGCCAGTAATTTTTTCATAAGGTCCTCCTTTTCAAAACGCAGCCCGCCGAAGGTCATCCGGCGGGCTGTAAGGTGTGTTTACTTCTTGCTCTTCAGGGACTTCATGCGCTGCTCGTGGTTCAAAATGGCCTTGCGCATCCGCAGGCTCTTGGGCGTGACCTCCAACAGCTCGTCATCCGCCAAAAACTCCAGGCACTGCTCCAGGCTCATCTGGCGGGGAGGCACCAGACGCAGGGCGTCATCAGAGCCGGAAGCACGGGTGTTGGTCAGCTGCTTCTTACGGCAAGCGTTCACCACGATGTCCTCGCCCCGGTTGGCCACACCGATGATCATGCCCTCGTACACGGGGACACCCGCGCCGATAAACAGGGTGCCGCGCTCCTGCGCGTTGAACAGGCCGTAGGTGATGGAGTCGCCGGTCTCGGTGGAGATCAGGCTGCCCATGCCGCGGCGGGAAATATCGCCCTTGTAAGGCGCATAGGAATCAAATACGGAAGCCATGATGCCCTCGCCCTTGGTGTCGGTGAGGAAGTCATTCCGGTAGCCGAAGAGACCGCGGGCGGGGATCAGGAACTCCACCTTCATGCGGTCGCCCACGGGAGTCATCTCCACCAGGTCGCCCTTGCGCTGGCCCAGCTTCTCGATGACGCTGCCCACGCAGTCGCCGGGTACGTCCACCACCAGACGCTCAATGGGCTCGCACTTCTTGCCATCGATCTCCTTGTACAGCACACGGGGGGGAGATACCTGGAATTCATAGCCTTCCCGGCGCATGGTCTCGATCAGGATGGACAGGGACATTTCGCCGCGGCCCGCCACGTTGAAGGCGCTGTCGCGGTCGGTATCGGAGACCTTCAGAGAAACGTCCTTCAGGGTCTCACGGTACAGCCGGTCCCGGAGCTGGCGGGAGGTGACGAACTTACCCTCACGGCCGGCATAGGGGGAATCGTTGACGGAGAAGGTCATCTCCAGCGTGGGAGCGCTGATCTTCACGAAGGGCAGCGGCTCCACGGCGCCGGGGGCGCAGACGGTATCGCCGATGGTGATGTCGGGAATACCGCTCATGGCAATGATGTTGCCGGCGGTGGACTCCGTCACCTGCTTCCGGGCCAGACCCTCAAACTCATAGATGGAAACGGCCTTGGCCTTCTTGGGGGCGGCGTCGGGATCGTGATAGTTGCACACCACGATTTCCTGGTTCTGCTTCAGGGTGCCCCGCTCAATGCGGCCGATGGCGATCCGGCCCACGAATTCGTTATAGTCGATGGAGCTGACCAGCATCTGGAAGGGCTGATCCACATCCGCCTCGGGAGCGGGAATGTATTCCAGAATGGTCTCAAACAGGGGCTTGAGGTCGGTGCCCACCACATCGGGAGAATAGGAGGCGGTGCCCTGACGGCCGGAGCAGAACAGCATGGGGGAATCCAGCTGCTCAGGGGTGGCGTTCAGGTCCATCAGCAGCTCCAGCACCTCGTCGATGACCTCGTGGATGCGCTGATCGGGGCGATCGATCTTGTTGACCACCACGATGACCCGATGGCCCAGCTCCAGAGCCTTGGAGAGCACGAAGCGGGTTTGGGGCATGGGGCCCTCGGCGGCGTCCACCAGCAGGATAACGCCGTTGACCATCTTCAAAATACGCTCCACCTCGCCGCCGAAGTCGGCGTGGCCCGGGGTGTCCACCACGTTGATCTTCACGTCCTTATAGCGGACGGCGGTGTTCTTGGCCAGAATCGTAATGCCGCGCTCACGCTCCAAGTCGCCGGAGTCCATGACACGGTCCACGACCTCCTGATTTTCCCGGTAAGCGCCGCCCTGCTTCAGCATCTCGTCCACCAGGGTGGTCTTGCCGTGGTCAACGTGGGCGATGATGGCTACGTTTCTCAAATGTTCGTTCTGCATATCTGGAACATCCCTTCTTGTTTTTTACCATCAATTGACAACAGTCGGCAGACAGCCCTCCGAATCAGAGAAGAACGTCTGTCGATTCTTGTCAACTGATGGCCTTACAGATTTTACATACAGTCACATATTATAATGCACAGTTTCCCTAATTTCAATGGGAAATTTCACATTTTCCGCCAAAAACGTGAGGTTTTTCTTGTATCTGTGCGTCATAGAAGGACTGACGCTTTTTTGAACAAAGAATTCCACAAAAAGCAAAACTTTTTTTCGTTTTCGGACATTGATTCCGAAAGAAAGGACCGTATAATGAAATTTACCTCGACGGAAGCGACGCCAGCGCCGCACGTTCCGCCGGGAGTATTGCGGCTCACTGGAGCCGCCAAGGAGGATATCCCCATGTATCGTATTCAAACCATGAACAAAATTTCCCCCGTAGGTCTGAACCGGTTCCCCTCCGAGCTGTACGAGGTCGGGGATGCGGTACAGGACCCTCAGGGAATTTTAGTCCGCTCCGCCAAGCTGCTGGACTTGGAATTCAACCCCAGTCTGCTGGCCATTGCCCGTGCGGGCGTAGGGGTCAACAACATTCCTCTGGACCGCTGCGCAGCGGCGGGTATCCCGGTGTTTTCCACCCCCGGCGCCAACGCCAACGCCGTGAAGGAACTGGTGATCTGCGCCATGCTGATGGGCTCCCGGGATATTCCCGGTGCCATCCGCTGGGTCCGGGAACAGGCAGCCTCCGGGGTGGATGTCTCCACCGTGGTGGAAAAGGGCAAGTCTGCCTTCATCGGCCCGGAGCTTTATAAAAAGACTTTGGGCATTATCGGTCTGGGAGCCATCGGCTCCATCGTGGCCAACACCGCCATCTCTCTGGGCATGGATGTGTACGGCTACGATCCGTTTTTGTCCGTGGATACCGCTTTGCGGTTGGACCGCCACGTTCATGTGGTAAAGGATATCAACGATCTTTATAAGCGGTCGGATTACATCACCATGCACATCCACTATACAGAAAAGACCGCCCACATGATCGACGCTGACGCCATCGCCGCCATGAAGCGGGGCGTGCGGGTCATCAATCTGGCCCGGGGCGAGATCGTAGACGATGAAGCCATGCTGACGGCGCTGGACACCGGTATGGTGGCCGCCTACATCACCGACTTCCCCAACAACCGTCTCCTGACGGCTCCCCACGTCATCGCCATGCCCCATCTGGGGGCCTCCACCCCGGAAAGCGAGCAGAATTGCGCCGCCATGGCAGTAGATACACTGCGGGACTATCTGGAAAGCGGCAACATCCGCTCCAGCGTGAATCTACCGGAGATGACCATGGACCGCAGCGGTGTCCAGCGGCTGTGCGTCCTGCACAAGAACGTCCCCGGCATGCTGGCAAACATCACCAGTCTGTTTGGCCGGGACGGCGTCAACGTGGAAAATCTGAGCAACAAGTCCCGTGGGGATTACGCCTATACCATGGTGGACCTTGGCAGCAAGGTGGGTGACAACGTGATCGAGGATGTGCGCCGCACAGCCAACGTGATCCGGGTCCGGTCCTTGGAATGGTAAATTGAACGGTCAAGATACAAAAAAGCACGGCTTCCGCCGTGCTTTTTTCTTTTATTTCGTGCAGCGGGCCTTCAACTGCTCCGCTGTGATGGCCCAGCCCTCGGCCATGTATTGATCCACCGGGATCTCCGGGCAGGTCTCTCCCCGGTGACGGTAAATGGCCTGGACCATGACCTTCAGCAGCGCCGGGTTCTTTACCAGAATGGGGCCGGTGAGCTGACTGGCGAATACGCTGCCCTTGTGATATCCCTCCGGGCCGCAGGGTCCCTCGTTGCCGTGGCCCATGTCCATGGAAGCCAGCAGCGGCGTCTCCACGCCGGTAATGACCGAACAGCGGTTGACGAAGCCCACCACTGCGTCCTCATAGAGGTCCGTGTGGCCGTAAACGTCCTCCACGAACCGCTTTTTGTTCTGGACGGCAGTGAAGTCCGCCAGTCCCAGTCCTTCGTACACCTTTCCGGCGTCATCGGTGATGGTCTTGCCCAGCAGCTCCATGGAGTTCCCGGCGAACAGCATGGTCACGCCTGCGTCCGCCGCCGCTTTTACAGCATCTCCCAGCTTGGAAAAATACAGGAGAGCCGCCTTCTGCGCCCGCTCTGTACCTGCGCCCATGTAAACAAAGTCCGCATGGGTCAGATCGGCGTCTCCGCCAAGCTCCACCCGCTCCACAGTGACGGTATTGCCCATTTCCTCCAACGTCCGCTTCAGAATGGACACGTTGGCATAGCTGCCATACAAGCTCATGAGATCCGGATAGAAATGCAGAATCTTCAATTCCATGGCTCAGCCCTCCTTTTTCACATCCGGCAAATTCAGCAGCTTGTCCCGGTCAGAGAAGCAGGTGACTACATACAACGCCTCGCTGCCGCTGTCCCGGATCGCTGCTGCCGCGTCCGGAATGCCGGGAATGACTTCCCAGTTCTGAACGCCGGTGAATCGGAACCGTTCCGCCAGATCATTCCGGTACATACCGGAGAGAATGACCCGCTTCACATGGGGGACATTCAGCTGGTCAAAGTCGATGTCCCACAGCCAGCTTGTCTCGCTGGTGAAATACTTCCGGGACACAGCGTCCACGATGATGAGCACCGTGCAATCCTCGTTGGTGGAAGCGATATAGCGGAGGTTCGTGTCATAGGCGATGGAATTTTCGTGCTTGCTGGTCAGCAGGATGCCGTGGTGCTGACCAAGGGTGAAGGTCTGCATCCGTCCGTTTTTCAGAATGTAGCTGCTGAGGGTGTCCGCAATGGCGGCTCCCTCCACGCCGCATTCCCGGCAGGCGGCATAGGCCGCCAGAATGTTATACACATTGTAAATGCTGCGGAAGGCCAATGCCACGGTGAACTGCCCGTCCAGGATCAGTTTGCCGTTTTGCAGGTCCAGCTCCGTGGCGGCGTAGTCCGGGTCGGGCCGGGCGTGGCCGCAGCTGGTGCAGCGGTACGCGCCGATGTGGTTGTAGTGGACGTACTCATATTCCATGGGCGCGTGGCACACCGGGCAGTAGGCCCCGTCATGATAGACCCCGGTGGAGGTCTCCGTATCCGTGGCACAGCGGTTCAGCCCGAACCACTTCACTTTTTCATGGCCGATGGCAAAGCAGCTGGACAGGGGATCGTCGCCGTTCAGGATCAGCTCCGTATCGGGGTGGATGGCGGGGAGGATCGCGTCAAACACGCTTTCGGGGTGACCGTTCCGGGTCAGCTGGTCCCGGTACAGGTTGGTGATGACAAATTCCGTGGGGTGGAAATACTTGAAGCTGTGGGCAGCGTACCGCTCGTCGCTTTCCAGCAGCAGTACGTCGGCGTTGACTTTGCCGCCAAGGGTGGCGTGGGTCAGGATCAATGTGGTGACGCCCTCCACCTGGTTGGAGCCCTCGGCGTTGTAGATCACATTCTTGCCCTGGGAACGCAGGACGGTGGCGATCATCTCCACGGTGGAGGTCTTGCCGTTGGAGCCGGTGACGGCGATGATGTGGGGCGGCAGCTGCACCCGCTTCAGAATGTCGGGGCAGATCTTCAGGGCGAACTTGCCGGGCATAGAGCTGCCCTTGCCCACCAGCTTGCCTACAAATCGGCCCAGCTTGCAGACCACGATTGCTAAAAACTTTCGCATGAATATCCTTCTTTCAGCGTTTATTTTCCAGCCAGATCATCAGCGCCGTCAAATCGGCGGGGCTGACGCCGGAGATCCGGGACGCCTGTCCCAGATCCATGGGCCGCACGGCGGAGAGCTTCTCTCTTGCCTCCAGCCGCAGACCCTGAATGGCGTTGTAATCCAGGTCCGGGGGCAGCTTGTGACCCTCCACACGCTTGAACTCCGCCACCTGCTGCAGCTGGCGCTTGATGTAGCCCTCATATTTCACGGAGATCTCGATCTCCTCGGCAATATCCGCCGTCAGCGTCGGACGGCTGGGGTCAAAGGGCGCCAGTTCATCATAGTGGAGCTGAGGCCGCTTCAGCAGCGCCAACAGAGAACAGCCATCCGGGGCATCGGCAGTGCCGTGCTCCGTCAGAAATGCCGTCAGCGCCGGGGAGGGAGCCACGCCGGTGTGCTCCAGCCGGTTGATCTCCCGCTGGATGGCATCGTACTTTTCCTCCACCGCCCGGAGCCGTTCCTCCGACACCAGACCGATCTCATACCCCCGCCGGGTCAGCCGCTGGTCGGCGTTGTCCTGCCGCAGCACCAGCCGGTATTCGCTGCGGGAGGTCATGATGCGGTAGGGCTCGTTGGTGCCCTTCGTCACCAGATCGTCAATCAGGGTGCCGATGTAGCTCTCCGCCCGGGAGAGGATAAAGGGGCTTTCCCCTTTCAGCTTTCTCGCGGCGTTGACACCGGCCACAAAGCCCTGAACGGCGGCCTCCTCGTATCCGGAGGAGCCGTTGAACTGCCCCGCGCCGTACAGGCCGGACACCTGCTTTGTTTCCAGCGTGGGCAGCAGGGCCAGCGGGTCGATGCAGTCATATTCGATGGCGTAGGCCGGGCGGGTCATGACCGCGCGGCGCAGGCCGGGTACGCTATGGAGCATTTTGATCTGCACCTCCTCCGGCAAGGAGGAGGAAAAGCCCTGAATATACAGCTCCTCCGTGTTCAGACCCATCGGCTCTACAAAAAGCTGATGGCGGAGCTTGTCCGGGAACCGGACGATCTTTGTTTCAAAGCTGGGGCAATACCGAGGCCCGATGCCCTCGATCAAGCCGGAGTACATGGGTGCCCGGTCCAGATTCTCCTGTACGATGCGCTTGGTCTCCTCGGTGGTCCACGTCAGCCAGCACACCGCCTGGTTGTAGGGCGGATTTTTCGTGGAATAGGAAAAGGGCACCGGGATCTCATCCCCCGGCTGGACCTCCATCTCGTCAAAATCCACCGTCCGGGCGTTGACTCTGGGCGGGGTGCCGGTCTTGAACCGCCGCAGGGGCAGGCCCAGCTTCAGCAGAGAATCCGTCAGCGGTCCGGCGGCGTGCAGCCCGTCGGGGCCGGAATCCTCCACGCAGTTACCGATGATGGTGCGGCCCTTCAAATAGGTGCCGGTGGCCAGAATGGCGGCTTTCACATCGTACACCGCGCCGGTGGACAGCACCACCTGCCGGACCGCGCCCCCCTCCGCCCGAAGCTCCACCACCTCGCCCTGACGCACTGTCAGGTGGGTCTGGCGTTCCAGGGTGCGCTTCATCCGCTCCTGGTACTTCCGGCGGTCCGCCTGGGCCCGCAGGGACCAGACGGCGGGGCCTTTTCGGAGGTTCAGCAGTCGGTACTGGATGCAGCATTCGTCGGCGGCCTTGGCCATCTCGCCGCCCAGCGCGTCCAATTCCCGGACCAGATGGCCCTTGCCCGTGCCGCCGATGGCTGGGTTGCAGGGCAGATTGCCTACGGCGTCCAGATTGATGGTGAACACAATGGTCTCCAGTCCCAGCCGTGCAGCGGCCAATGCCGCTTCGATACCGGCGTGACCGGCGCCGATGACGGCAATATCAAATTGTCCCGCAGAAAAAGTTTCCATCATAGTTGTATTCTATCCTTTTTTCAGGGTGACGACCGCGATCTGCGGCCGGTTGAACAAACGAAACGCCCATTTAGGGGAATTACCCAGACCACGGGAAACAAATACCTCCGCCCCCTCGCAGTCCTCGTCCGTACAGTGGTAAAAACCGCTGGTGAAGGAGGGCAGCAGGTTCAGGTTGGTATCTACCAGCCCGTCGGTAAAGGGCAGACGCCAGATGCCGCCGTGGGCGTGGCCGCAGAAGGTCAGGTCCGCTCCCAAACGGCAGTACCGGCCATTGAAAAATGTGTTGCGGTGGGCCAGCAGCAGCCAGAAGGGGTCCTCCTGCTGGGAATACAGCTTCGCCGCCAGTTCCTCCGGAGTGGTCTGGTCTGCGTAGCCGTTAGGATCGTCGATCCCGGCGATGAAGATCGTCTGCCCGTTTCGTTCCAGAGGAACGAACTGGTTGGAGAGCACCGTAACGCCGGACTCCCGCAGGGCTGTTTTCAGTTCCTCCACGGCGGCGTTTCCGTGCGCCCATTCGTGGTTGCCAGTCACATAGTAGGTGGGGGCAATGGCGCTGAGGGCCTTCCCTACCGCCTTTGCATACGGTATCGGGGCCTCGGCGTACTCGTCCACCAGATCGCCGGTAAGGAAGATCAGATCCGGTGCAGCCTGTTCCACGGCCGCATACAGCCGCTGATTGTTCTTTCCGAATTCCCGGTTGTGCAGGTCGCTGAGCTGCACGATCCGCAGCCCGTCAAATTCCGCCGGCAGCGCGGTGGAGGTATAGGTCAGGGAATCGGTCCGCAGCGCCGTATTGTCCCAATATACAAACAGGACCAACAGGGCCAGCAGCCCACACCGCATGACTGCGTGGAGCCGGGAACGGGGACGGCGGCGATTTGCCATGGACGGACCTCCTCAAAAATGTAAAGCATCGGAATTACGGCCATATATTATAGCACAGCCGGACACAATAAGCGAGGAAAACTTTAAAAAGCTGCCGGATTTTCAGATTTTCTCAAGAAGCCCTGTGGCATGAATTGAGAAGTGTGTGCAAAATCGGAAAAAAATTGCAAAAAAGCTGTGAAAAAGGGCAGTTGAAAAGAGAAAAACGTTTGCTTATAATATGCTTGACTGCATCTGCCCATAAACAGATGACACTAACGATGCCGGAGTAGAATGCGACTGCTGCCGGACACAGGAGGAAAGACATGAGAGGTGTACACAGCGCGGTAGACGATATCCGCCGCAGCGTATTCACAGAAGTGGCCCGACTGGCCTATGAGAGCGACGATTACAAGCAGGTGGACATGATCCCCTACAAGATCGTTCCCGGGGAGGTTGCCCACCATCGCCATGACGTGTTCCTGGAGCGGGCCATTGTTTCCGCCCGGCTCAAGCTGGCTCTGGGCATGGATCTGGACCCCAACGGCCCCTCTGCCCCCATCAGCGCCAATATCCAGGATGCCGCCACGGATCAGAAATATTTCAACGAGCCCCTGGTCAATATCATCCCCTATGCCTGCAACGCCTGCCCTCCCAAGCAGGTCCGCATCACCGACAGCTGCCAGGGCTGCATTTCCCACCCCTGCATGAACGTCTGCCCCAAGGACGCCATCTATCTGGATGAAAACAAGCGCTGCCACATTGATCAGAGCAAGTGTATCAAGTGCGGCAAGTGCTTTAACCAGTGCCCCTACCGGGCGATCTCCAAGGTGGAGCGCCCCTGTGCTGCCGCCTGCGGCATGGACGCCATCGAGTCCGATGAGCTGGGCCGGGCTAAGATCAATTATGATAAGTGCGTCTCCTGCGGTATGTGCCTGGTGAACTGCCCCTTCGCCGCCATCGCCGACAAGAGCCAGATCTTCCAGCTGATCCAGGCCATCAAGCGTGGTGAAGAGGTCATCGCCTGCGTGGCTCCCGCATTTGTGGGACAGTACGGCCCCGACGCTACTCCCGCCAAGCTGAAAACCGCCATGCGGACCCTGGGCTTTGCCGACGTGGTGGAAGTAGCCATCGGCGCTGACCTGTGCACCGTGGAGGAGGCCCATGACTTTCTGAAGGAAGTCCCTGAAAAGCTGGACTGGATGGGCACCAGCTGCTGCCCCGCCTGGTCCATGATGGCCAAGACGCTCTTCCCCCAGTTCAAGGACAACATCTCCATGGCCCTGACCCCCATGGTTATCACAGCCCGGATGGTCAAGAAGGATCATCCCAACGCCCGTATCGTCTTTATCGGGCCCTGCGCCGCCAAGAAGCTGGAGGCCAACCGGAAGTCCGTCCGTTCTGACGTGGATTTCGTGCTGACCTTCGAGGAGCTTCTGGGTATGTTTGACGCCAAGGAGATCGACTTCAAGACCCTTGAGGCAGATCCTGCCGACGGCATGGACGAGGGCAGCGGCTTTGGCCGCGGCTTCGCTGTGGGCGGTGGCGTGGCTGCCGCTGTGGTGGAAGCCATCAAGCACATTGACCCGGATCGTGAGATCCTCATTGAGTACGGCGATGGTCTGAAGGAATGCCGCAAGATGCTGGCCATGGCTAAGGCCGGCAAGCGCAACGGCTATCTGCTGGAGGGCATGGGCTGCCCCGGCGGCTGCGTGGCCGGCGCCGGCACCCTCCGTCCCGTCAAGGAATCCACCGCCAGCGTGGAGCGCTTTAAAAATGCCGCTTCCAGCATGAGCACGACAGAAAGTCCCTATCTGGGCCGTCTGAAAGACGTAGAGGAGAAATGCTGAGTCTGATCCTGCTACAGCAGATCGCCCAGTTGTTTATCATTATCTTTCTGGGTTGGGCCATTGTAAAGGCCGGTATTTTGAAATCAGAGGACAGTCGTGTACTGTCCATGCTGTTGCTGTATGTCATCATCCCCTGCGTGATCCTGAACGCTTTTCAGATCGAGCGCACAACGGATACCGTACGCATGATGGAGCTTTCGCTTCTATCTGCACTGATGATGAACGTGCTGAGTCTCGTGCTGGGAAGACTGTCGGCAAAGCTGTTTTGCCTAAATACAGTGGAAACAGCCTCTGTCATGTACTCGAACTGCACCAACATGGTGGTTCCGCTTGTCATCGGAATTTGGGGTGAAGATTGGGTCATGTATGTGACCTGTTACTCTATCGTGCAGACCATTCTGGTATGGACCCATGCCCGGATCCTCATCAGCGGCAAAAAAGAGATCTCCCTGCGGGATCTGGTATGCAATGTGAACATTCTGGCGATTGCCATAGGTCTGTTTCTGTTTGCATTTCAGATCCGGCTGCCCGCAGTCATTCGGTCGGCATTCGCCATGGCCGGAAATACCATGGGCCCGGTTGCCATGCTGATCATCGGTATGCTGATGGCGGATATGGATATGCAGCATCTGCGCTCCTATCGCCAGCTCTGGAAGCCTGTGCTGCTGCGACTGATCGTACTGCCGGTTATTTTGGTCTGCGTTGCCAAATACAGCGGTCTGGCCGCGCTGGCCCCTCACGGAGAAACGCTGATCATCATCAGTCTGCTCTCTGTGATCGCGCCCTCCGCCAACATTGTGACCCAGTTCAGTCAGATGTTCGGTCGGGATGCCCTCTATGCCAGTCTGATCAACACGGTGACCATGCTGCTCTGCATCATCACGATGCCACTGATGATCACCCTGTTTCAGATGTAACGGCGCAGAAAATAGCGACTGGTTTCATTCGGCTATCCCCGTTTTTCACGTAATACCTCTATATGCACGCAAAAGAGACGCCCGGTCGGGCGTCTCTTTTTTCGTGTTGAATTTTTTTCGACACACTCTGTCTTCTGTTTTCAGAGCTTCACAAAAGTCCTGAAAATGTTTGATTTCAATGGCGCGTCCCCTGGGTTTTCCGCACACATACCTTTTCTTCCCGGCAGCCAGGACTCTCTCCTCTATTAAACTATTTTCAAAAACTACAGGCCGCTTTTCCGCCGTTCAGCGGAAAAGCGGCCTGTCCATTTCAAAACAAACGCTTTGCTTTTTGGTGCTCTTTGGTTGTCAGAAATGTCTTACTTGCAGACAGCGATGATCTCAATCTCGCACAGCAGCTTCTTGGGCAGCTCCTTCACGGCCACGCAGGAACGAGCGGGCTTGCCGGTGAAATACTTGCCGTACACGCCGTTGAAAGCAGCGAAGTCTTCCATGTTAGCCAGGAAGCAGGTGGTCTTGATGACGTCCTCGAAGCCCAGGCCGTTAGCAGCCAGAATGGCCTTGATGCTCTGGCAGGCGCGCTCAGCCTGCTCCTCGATGGTGGTGCCGACGATCTCACCGGTACCGGGCATCAGGGGGACCTGGCCGGAAGCAAACAGGAAGCCGTTGGCGGAGATAGCCTGAGAATAGGGGCCGATTGCGGCGGGGGCATCGGGAGTGTTGGTGTAATTCATAATGATGTACTTCCTTTCCAAATCGTTTCGTGCTGATTTTCCAAATCATGCCGTAGACAGAATTCCTTGAATCGTCCACGATTCAAGTATAAACACGGATCCGGCTTCTGTCAACCCTTGCCGATCCGGTCAAAAACCCCGCCGCCCCTCCTTCAAGAGGAGCGGCGGGTCAATTTTTTTGTGTAAATTACACCAAGGTGTCCAGGACAGCCTTCAGATCAGCGATGATGTCATCGGGATCTTCCAGACCGACGGAGATACGGACCAGACCCTCGGAAATGCCGGAAGCCTTCAGCTCCTCGGGAGTGTAAGTGGAGTGAGTCATGGAAGCGGCGTGCTCGACCAGCGTCTCGGCATCGCCCAGAGACACGGCGATGGTGCACAGCTGCAGCTTGTTCAGAGCGTTGGCAACGGCGTCGCGGTCGGCCTTCAGCTCAATGGACATCATGCCGCCGTACAGCTTCATCTGCTTCTTGGCGATCTCGTGGCCCTCGAAGTCCTCCAGACCGGGATAATAGACCTTGTCGATGGCGGGATGATCGTGCAGGAACTCGGCAACCTTCATGGCGTTGGCGCTGTGGCGCTCCATACGGATGTCCAGCGTCTTGAGGCCGCGGGCGATCAGGAAGGCGTTGAACGGGCTCATAACGGCGCCGGTCATATCCTTCAGGCCGAACATACGGCACTTGCCGATGAACTCAGCGTCAGAAATCACGAAGCCCGCAATCACGTCGCCGTGGCCGTTGATGTACTTGGTAGCGCTGTGGACAACCACGTCAGCACCCAGGCTCAGGGGCTGCTGGATGTAAGGAGAGCAGAAGGTGTTATCCACGATCACGCGGATGTTCTTGTTGTACTCGTGAGCGATTTTGGCGACCTCAGCGATGTCAACCACCTTCAGAGTGGGGTTGCAGGGGGTCTCCAGATAGACAACCTTGGTCTTCTCGGTCAGAGCGGCTTTCACGGCAGCGAGATCGGCGAAGTCAACGAACTTCACGCTGACGCCGAACTTGCTCATACCGTGGTTCAGCAGAGCGAAGGTGCAGCCGTACAGGGTATCGCTGGCAACGATCTCGTCACCGGCCTCAACAGAGCTCCACAGAGCGGAGGAGATAGCGCCCATGCCGGAAGCGGTAGCCAGAGCAGCCTCGCCGCCTTCCAGAGCAGCCAGCTTCTCCTCGACCTGAGTCAGAGAGGGGTTGCCCAGACGGGAGTAGATGTAGCCCTCTTCCTGACCGGCAAAGCGGGCGCCGCCCTGCTGCACGGTATCAAACTCGAAGGTAGAGGTCTGATAAATCGGGGTGCACAGTGCGCCGACACCGTTGTCGTGCTTACCAGCGTGAATCTGACGAGTAGCGAAGCCCATGTTCTTGCAATCCATAATAAATGCCTTCCTTTCCTTGTTCCGGGGCCGGTGAGACCGGCAAATTTTGTTGTTATCGTTTTTCAGTTATCTGTAAGAACTTTCCACGTTTTTGGCAAAAGGAGAGAGCGAGTCGAGCAGAGAGGTGTTTACACGCAAAATTTATGTAAACATTTGCCGTAAACCAGAAAGTCTCATCGGATACTTTTATTGGATTTCACCTATTATACTATCACGTTCCGCGAAAAGGTGTTAGTATCTCTTTTTCGCAATTCATTCACAGTTATTTTAATAATGGATTGACTTTTCGTGATAGGCTCCGTATAATGTGGTTCAACAAACGATGTATAACTATATCCATAGGAGCCCGGCGGACGGACTTGTGTTCCCCTGCGGCACCCTGCGGAAAATTTTATGAATTTTGTAAAAAGGAGACGATCCAATGACCTTTCAGCAGCTGACATATGTGGTGGAGATCTCCAAATGCGGTTCTATCAACAAGGCCGCCCACAAGCTGTTCTTGTCCCAATCCGGCATTTCCACCGCCGTGCGGGAACTGGAGGAGGAATTGGGTATCAAATTCTTCGTCCGCAGCAACCGGGGCGTGGAGTTTACGCCGGAGGGCAAGGAGTTTCTGGGCTATGCAGTCTCGCTGCTGGAACAGAAGCAGCGGATCGAGAGCCTATACGGCGAATCCCGCAGCACCATCGCGCCGGTGCATTTCAGCGTTTCCACCCAGCGGTATCCCTTTACAGAGGACGCTTTCCTGGAAATGCTCCAGCAAAACCAGGAAAACCGCTATCAATATACATTGAAAGAGACCAGCATGGACGGCGTGATCGACGATGTGTATGACCACCGGGCGGACATCGGCGTCATCTATCTGACCAAATTGACGGAAAAGATCGTCTGCCGTCTGCTGGACGCCCGGGAGCTGACCTTCTACGAGCTGGCGGTGGTGCCCCCCTGTGTATACGTCCGGAAAGGACATCCCCTCACCCAGCTGGAGCACGTGTCGGAGGCGGATCTGGAGGGCTATCCTTACAGCTCCTTTGAACAGGCTCAGGGCGTAGCCGTGGACTTTTCCGAAGAGCTTCCCATGGTATCCATGCGCAAGCCCTCCAAGGCCATCATCGTCAACAACCGCTCCACCGCCATGAACGTTCTGGCCAATACGGACGCTTACAGCACCGGCAGCGGCCTCCTTGCAGAGCATCTCTCCCCCGCCAATGTGGTCACCATCCCTCTGACGGACAAGGATCCGGTGCGGCTGGGCTGGATCTATCCGCAGAACGCCAAGCTCTCCTCTCACGCCGAGGGATTTGTCCGCCTTCTGGAACAGTCTATTCAGCGTTCCATTGCATATACCTCTTCCCTGCATCGTCAGATCGTCGGCAAATAAGCACATATAGATAAATGAACCGGACGATTTCGTCCGGTTTATTTTTTGCGCAGGTTCTTTTCACCTGAAACACAGAACCTTGCAGGCAACAGGAAAACGCCGGCCAATGGCCGGCGTTTTCCGTTAGGAGAGTAAGAGTGCGAGAATAGGAGAGATCCAATGTTTGATTACTGCTGTGCCTCAGCGGCTTCCTTCTCCAGCAGGGCCTTCTTAGCGGCCACGTTGGACTCAGCGCAGTCATACTCCCAGTTCCAGGGATCCTTGCGGCAGATGCCATCGGCGAAGGGGATGAAGATGGACAGGATGCCGAAAGCAGCCAGGAACCAGCAATACCACAGAGAGCCAAGGATGTTGGCGGCGCTGATGGTGGTGCCGTTGGTAACGGTAGCGTTGCACAGGGAGGAAGCTACCAGGAGCTGCGCGCCGTAGGGGATGATGCCCTGGAACACGCAGGAGAACATATCCAACAGAGAAGCGGTGCGGCGGGGGTCAACCTTGTACTCGTGAGAGACCTCACGGGCCATGTCGCCAGCCACGATGATAGCCACGGTGTTGTTAGCGGTAGCGCAGTCGCAGAGAGAGACCATAGCGGCAATGCCCACCTGAGCGGACTTGTTGCCCTTCATGACCTTGCCCAGCTTCTGGATGATCCACTCGATACCGCCGTTCTTGGCGATCAGCTCAGACATACCGCCGCACAGCAGGGTCAGGAAGAAGACCTCGTTCATGCCGCAGAAGCCGTTGTAAACAGCCTGAGCGAAACCGGCCAGATTGATAGCGCCGGTGGCGATGCCCACGATACCGGCAGCGAAGATGCCGATGGTCAGCACCAGGAACACGTTCATGCCGACCAGAGCCAGGATCAGAACCAGCAGATAGGGAATAACCTTGATGAAGCTGTAGGACAGGTCGCCGATCTCGGTAACGGTCTCGGGACGGCCCACGATCAGCAGCACCACGATGGTGACCAGAGCGGCAGGCAGAGCGGTGAGGAAGTTCACGCGGAACTTATCACGCATCTCGCAGTGCTGGCTGCGGGTAGCAGCGATGGTGGTATCGGAGATCATGGACAGGTTATCGCCGAACATAGCGCCGCCGATAACTGCGCCCAGAACAACCATCATGTTCAGGCCACCCTTTTCCGCAACGCCGACAGCGATGGGAGTGATGGCGGAGATGGTGCCCATGGAAGTACCGGTAGCGGTGCCCATGAAAGCAGCGATGACGAACAGGCCAGCGGCCAGGAACTGGACGGGAACCAGGCTCAGGCCCAGGTTGACGGTAGCGTCGCGGCCGCCCATCTCAGCGGCCACGGTGGCGAACGCGCCGGCCAGGATGTAGATGATCAGCATGGTCAGAACGTCCACGTTGGCAGCGCCCTTGGCGAAGGTATCAAACTTTTCGTTGATGCTGCCCTTGAACATAATGAAGGCCACCAGAACGGCCAGGAACATCGCGGTAACAGAGGGGAACTGATAGAATGCCATGTCGACGCCCTTGGACTGGTAAACCAGACCGGCGCCCATGTAGACAACGATGAATACCAGGAACGGGAGCAGTGCGAGACCATTCGCTTTCTTGTTGTTCAGGGTATTGCCCATATAGGGTTCCTCCTTTTTTCTTCCAAAGCTTGTTGATAGGTTCTTGGGACTGCTTATTGTGTTTTTACACAATTAAAGTGGGGTTGCCTCTCTCCTCTATCGTCAAGTATACCATAATTGTGAACGGATTGTTAATGCTTTTTTTCTATAATTGGTTATCGCTCTATCGATAGCGATTGAAGCTTTTTTGTTAGCCGTTTTCCTGTCGTTCCGCTGCTCCATTTTATGCACTTTTGAGTGCATTCAGCCCTCCCCTGACAACTTTTTCAGACAGCAAAAAAATTGAGGCGGCCCCTTGCGGGACCGCCTCGATTTTCAGTTCATCAGGAGTTTTTCCAGTTCCGCCGGGGTATCTGCCAGAAAATCCGCTCCCGCGTTTACCAGATTTTCCCGGCTGCGGAAACCCCACGTCACGCCGCAGGCCTTCAAGCCCGCGTTGTGTCCGGTGCGGATGTCCACATCGCTGTCTCCCACCATCAGCGTCTCCTCCGGTCGGGCGTTCAGCTTTTCCAGAATCCCGCGGGCCACGCCGGGGTCCGGCTTTACCGGTGTGCCGGGAAGATTCCCCCGGATCACCTCAAAAATACCGGGGAAGTAGTGGGCTACGATCACCTGACTGAATTCGTCCGCCTTGTTGGAGCAGACCGCCAGCCGCACTCCGGCGGCTTTCAGCTTTTTCAGCAGCTCCGGCATCCCGGCATAGGGTGCGGTCAGTTCCATATTGTGAGCGCCGTAGTACCGGTTGAACTGTGCAAGGGTCCGTTCCAGCGTCTGCGGCTCCTGGGCCTCTGCCGGAGAAAAACGGCTCACCAGATTGGGGATACCGTGACCCACCATGCCCTCGACGGCCTGTACGGTGTACTCCGGCCAGCCGTTTTCCCGGCAGACGGCATTGGCGGCGGCCGCCAGATCCCCGATGGTATCCAGCAGCGTGCCGTCCAGATCAAAAATCACTGTGCGATACATGTATGATGCCTTTCTCTCTTATTCCGCCGCGTTCCACGCGGTCTCCAGGGCGATCTCCATCATCTCATGGAAGGAGTCCTGCCGCTCCTGAGCGCTCAGGGCTTCGCCGGTAAAAATATGGTCAGAAATGGTAAGGATAGACAGCGCCCGCTTGCCGAAGCGCTGAGCCGTCCAGTAAATACCGGCGGTCTCCATCTCCACCGCCAGAATACCGAACTTCCGGTAGGTGGCGTTGGCCTCCGGATTGTCATTATAGAACTGGTCGGAGGTGAACACCTGTCCCACGTCCGCCCGGACGCCCAGCCGTTCCGCCGCTGCGGCGGCGTCCTTCAAAAGGCCATAGTCCGCCGTGGCGCACAGCTGGCCGGGGAAGCGGTACTGGTCCGCAAAGTGGGAATTGGTGGAGGCCCCCATGGCCAGCACCACGTCCCGCACCTTCACGTCCTCGCCGATCCCGCCGGCGGAGCCGATGCGGATGATGGTATCCACACCGTAGAAGTTATACAGCTCGTGGGCGTACAGTCCCGCAGAGGGAACGCCCATGCCGTGACCCATGACGGACAGTTTCCGACCCTTATAGATGCCGGTATAGCCCAGCATATTCCGCACGGTATTGAAGCACACCGGGTTTTCCAGATAGTGCTCCGCTACAAATTTCGCCCGCAGAGGGTCGCCGGGCATCAGTACCGCCTTGGCGATGACGCCCTCCTCCGCTGCGATGCAGGCAGAGGGAGATTCTAAAATAGCCATATCAGATCCTCCTTATTTTTTGTCCTTGAACAGCGCCGCAAGACTCTCGGTAAAGGGCGGGTAGCAGATGCCCTTCTCCGTCACGATGCCGGTGAGCAGCTCATGGTCCGTCACATCGAAGGACGGGTTGAAGCACTTCACCTCCGGCAGGGCCATGGGCTTTTCGTACCAGAGATTCTTGATCTCGTCGCCGTCCCGCAGCTCGATGGGGATGTGCGCCCCGTCGGGACAGTTCATGTCGATGGTAGAGGTGGGCCCCAGCGTATACACGGGGATACCGTAGTGCTTGGCCAGGATGGCCACGCCGCTGGTGCCGATCTTGTTGGCGAAGTCGCCGTTGGCGGCGATGCGGTCACAGCCCACGAAGCAGGCCTGCACCCAGCCGTTTTTCATCACCATAGACGCCATATTGTCGCAGATGAGGGTCACGTCCACCCCCGCCCGCTGCAGCTCATAGCTGGTGAGCCGCGCCCCTTGCAGAAGGGGGCGGGTCTCGTCGGCAAACACGCGGATGTGGATGCCTCGCTCTGCCGCCAGCAGGAAGGGGCCCTGCCCGGTGCCGTACCGGGAGGTAGCCAGAGGCCCGGCGTTGCAGTGGGTCAGAACGCCGTCGCCGTCCTTCAAAAGGCTCAGGCCGTATTCGGAGATGGCGGTGCATTTGGCGATGTCGTCCTCGTGGATGTCCACCGCCTTGCGGTACAATGCCTCCAGCAGTTCCGCCCGGTCGTCCTTCAAGTGGGCCTTGGCGGTGTCCAGCATCTCCCCTACCGCCCAGCGGAGGTTCACCGCCGTGGGCCGGGCCGCCCCCAGCAGCTCGCCGTCGATCCGCAATTTCCGGTAAAAGGTCTCGTTGTCCTTGGCGTCAATGTCCCTGGCCAGCGCGTACATGCAGTAGCCCGCGCAGATGCCGATGGCCGGCGCGCCCCGGATGCGGAGCATTTTGATGGCCTCGATCATCTCCTCCACGGTGCGCAGCTCGATCTCTTTTTCCTCGTTGGGCAGCAGCGTCTGGTCGATGATGTACAGCCGCTCCTCAGCCTTGTCATAGCGGATGTTCTGAACGTGGGTCACCTGCCGGATCGCTTCATTCATAGTCCGCCCTCCTCACACATACAGAACGCGGTCCTCTTTCCGGGCCTTGTCCCCCAGGACAGCCTGATCCGTATAGCCTAAAATGCAGTTGCCGACGCCCTTCCAGTTTTCGCCCAGACCCCACTCCGCCAGCAAAGCCTTGCCCTCCGGCAGCTCAAAGGTCTCCATGGCCCGGTTAATCCAGCAGGAGCCGACGCCCAATGCGGCAGCAGCGTTCATCAGGTTACCCATTACCAGAGAGCCGTCCTGGAGCCAGTTGGGATACTCGCTGTCGGACAGCACCACAATGGCCTCCGGCGCACCGTAGAAGGGTGTTCCCTCCGGTGTGCCTAAAATCCGGCTGTTCAGCCGTTCCAATCTGGCAAGCACGGCGGCGTCCCGTACCACCACCAGCTTGGTGCTCTGGAGATTCTTGGCAGAGGGCGCGTAAAGACCGGCCTCCACAATGGCGTCCAGATCCTCCTTTTTCAGCGGCTCCGGGCGGAATGCACGGATACTGCGGCGCTCTTTCAGAACCTTTAAAACCTCATTCATGGTCAACACTCCTTTTGCAATAAGATCGTTATGGTTATTCTATCACGGTTTTTTTGATTCTCCAATATTTTTTCATGGGGAGCGGCCAATTTTCCCCTTGCATAAGCCTGTTTTGGGCCGCATAGGATAAAGCAACAAAAGGCGGGGAGTGTTGTGCTTTGAAGGGAAATATGGAGGAGCGGGCGGAGCGCCTTGCTCTTTACATCATAGAGAACCGGACCACGGTCCGCGCCGCCGCTGCCAAATTCGGCATCAGCAAATCCACGGTCCACAAGGACATTTCAGAACGGCTGCCCCTTTTTAACCGGGCGCTGTACTTGCAGGTCAAGGAGGTGCTGGACGTGAACAAGGCCCAGCGGCACATCCGGGGCGGCATCGCCACCCGAAAAAAATACAAGGGTACATAGAAGGAGGAAGTCCCATGGCTGTACGTGATCCCGGCGGCTGCCGCCGCCAAAGCGGCCCCCAAAAGTCAAACGCTGTCCCGGAACTGCCCGCCGCTCCGGCAGTTCAGCCCGTCATGCGCCGATGGCCCCACCCGGTAGCGGTCCATCCCGCGCCGGAGGGACTGGCAGCAGAGCTTCATTATATCAGTTGCGCCCTTTCCCAGCAGACCCGGCAGCTGGACGAGATCCGGTGCCTGCTGAAAAGGCTGGCGAACAGCGCCGGAAGCGAATAGCAGGCTGCGGGGGACCTTCGGAGGGTCCCCCGCAGCCTTTAAGAAACGTCGATTTCCGTAGACCAGCATTTTCCGGACAGGCTATTTGTGAATAAACTGGAAATTTCCCGGAACCCCTTGTAATTTGTGCCGTATCCTTATAGAATATTATGTAAATCTGTCGAAAAAGAGAAGCGGCCCCCGCCGCGTATAAAGGAGCGTCATTTCATATGTCCAGAGGAGCCCGCCGCCGTCAGCGGCAACAGCCCCGCACCCTGCAAGTCTTTTTGATCATCGTCCTGATCCTGCTCACTGCCTGCGTGGCGGTGAAGGCATTTTTCCTGAAAGCCCCGGAACAAAAGGTGGATGAACTGCCGTCTCAGCCCTCCTCCACGGGAGATCCCCAGCTATCCGAGGAGGAGCAGGCGGCCCAGGAGGCCCTGCGGTCCCATCTGGAGCGCAAGGGCGGCTTCTACACCATTCTGGTCTCCGGCTCTGACGACGGCAACGGCAACAGCGACACCAACATTCTGGTAGCTGTGGACACTGTGAACGGCTACGTCTACGGCGTCAGCATCCCCCGTGACTCCAAGGCCGTGTGGGATGGAAAATCCCACAAGATCAACGCCGCCTTCGGCAAGGGCGGCATGACCAAGCTGGCAGAGGTGGTGTCCGACCAGTTGGGCATCCCGGTGGACTACACCGTTTCCGTGGATCTGACCGGCTTTGAGGCGTTGGTGGAGGCCATCGGCGGCGTGAATTTCGATGTGCCCATCAACATGGACTATGACGATCCCATTCAGAACCTCAGCATCCATTTTAAAAAAGGTGTTCAATACCTCAACGGTGCCGACGCCATGCGGGTGGTCCGCTTCCGCCACAACAACGATGGCACCGGCTACGGCAGCGAGGACTTGGGCCGGATGCAGACCCAGCAGAAGTTTTTGAAGGCCGTGGCGAAGAAAATGCTCACCGCCAGCAATATCCTGACAAAAATCGACGATTACGCCAAAATTTTCAACCAGTATGTAGACACCGACCTGTCCGTGGGCAATCTGGCCTGGCTGGGCACAGAGGTTTTGAAAATGGGCGTGGACAAGATCGACTTCTCCACCCTGCCTAATGAGTGGAGATCTCCGTATATTTATCTGATCCCGGACGAAACTCTGACTCTGGTGAATACCTATCTCAACCCCTATGTGGAGGATCGGACCGCGGAGGATCTGCATCTTCCGTCCTGACTTCCGGAAAGGAGTGACACTCCATGAAAAAGCAAGCGCTGTCCCTGCTGCTGGCACTGTCTCTGATGAGCGTTCCCGCTCTGGCCAAGGAGAACAGCGCGGACAACTTTGTCCGCGGCAAAACCTATGCCGGCCAGTTCTCCGATCTGCCGGAGGACCATACCTTCTATGAAAATGTAGCCGCCCTGTACGAATACGGTCTGTCTGTCGGTCAGGCCGACGGCACTTACGGCCTGACGGTGCCTATGACCGTGGGACAGTCGGTGATCTTCGCCGGGCGCATCCGCAGCCTGTACCGCACCGGGGACCCGGAGGCCGGTCCCGCCGCCTTCACTGCCGCCGCCATTGGATTGAAGGACGCCCAGCGGGTCTACGCCCCCTATCTCTGGTACTTACAGGCGGAGGGCGTTTTAGACAAGGCTCTGGACGAGCAGCTCGCCGATGTGGCTGCCCGAGCCCAGATGGCCCATGTGCTGGCAAATCTCCTGCCGGAAACAGTACTGCCCCCGGTCAACGATTCCCTCATCACTCAGGCCTACGCCAGCCGCCGCCGGATCACCGACGTGACGGAATACACGCCTTATTATGATGATATCCTCAAGCTTTACCGCTGCGGGATCAGCGTGGGCAGCGACGAGACTGGCTCCTTTCTGCCGGATTCTCCCATCACCAGAGGGGCCGCCGCGGCCATGCTGACCCGGATGGTGGATCCCTCCCTTCGGCTGACGCCGGACTGGCACCTGCCGGAGCTTTACAGCGCCGAGGGGGCCGCCTACGAGGATCTGGTCACGGCGGGGACCTACATAGCCGCCCCAGAGACTGCGGCGGACTATGACCAGGCCGTCCGCTATATGCTCTCTCAGGGGGAAAACACCCTGTCCCTGAAATACGATCAGGGCTTTACCGTTTCCAGTGCTCAGGAAACTCTGAACAATGCCCTGCTGGCGGTCAAGCGGTACTGCGAGCAAGGCTATAACAACGCCTCCTGCTCCTATAACGCCGCCGGAACCATGATTCTGAAATTCAGTTCCATCGCCGGCGACCGTACCGAGGAATACCGTTCAGAAGCGCTGACCGCCGCCATCGCCGTCCATGACGCGCTGTGGCAGCAGGGGACCATTACCCCCGCCTCCACCCAGCGGGAGATCGCCTGGGCCTATTACCAGTGGATTGCCGCCAACTGCACCTACGATGACGCCGGGGACAACACCTCCGTCAGCCACCTGCCCTACAGCCTGTTTCATAACGGCAAGGCCGTCTGCGACGGGTATACCGGCGCTTACAATCTGCTTTTGAAGCTGGAGGGCATTGACTGCTACGCTCTCCCCAACGCCACCCACATCTGGACCGTGGCCACACTGGACGGCGAGACCGTCCACATCGACGCCACCTGGGGGGATCAGGGGAACACCGGCACAAAGCAGTATTTTGCCATGACCCCGGAGCAGTCCTATGCGCTGCACCCCTGGCCCAAGGAAAACGAACTGCCCCAATGATCCAAAAAGGACTTCCGCAGAATGCGGAAGTCCTTTTTTCTGCGCAAAAGCATAGCAAAATTAAGAAATGCGCCATTTCCTCGCCCCTGCGGGGCAACCGGAAATGATGCGCGAAAACTTCATGCACTGGCATTTGCGCGTTTTCGTAGTGCGCTGCTCATGCATGAAGTTTTATACCAGATCCTTATAATACGCCACCAGCAGCTCCACCACCATGCTGTAGGACTTCATGCCGTTGGCGTCACCGTAGGATTTCAGCGCGGTGTCATACACTGTGTCGGATACCTTTTCCACCACGTTGTCCCGGAACTGATCCCAATAGGCGCTGTTGTCCCGGAGGTCTGCCTCCACCGCTGCCGGAAGGGTGCCCCGAATGGCCCAGTAAGCCTCCGGGTCTGTTTCGTACAAGGCGTTGCCAAGGTGGATGAATCCCAGCAGCCAGCCGGAATATATGTAGTCCGGCATCCCGCTGGTGACAGAGGCCAACACGCCCAAGAAGTTACACTCCTGCTCCCACGCGACGCCCCGCTGGTGGGCCAGCTCGTGGGCGATGGTGGAGGGCAGCAGGCAGGCGGGGCTGTCCACATTCACATTGGACTCCCCCACACAGGCGAAATACACCCCGGTAAAGCCCATGACGCTCATGATCCGGGAGCAGCGCACTGCCTTGACCCCGGTATCCGGAAATTTCAGAAAGGGAAACAGTTCCGTCACGCCGCCGTAGACAGACCGGCTCTCTGAAAGGATTTGCTCTTTCGACACCGCGTACACGCCGTTTTCGTCCCGTGGCACCGTGTCCGCCGTTTCGGACAGCCGTTCCGCGAAATAGGCGGTCACGTTTTTCAGATCTTCCGCAGCCACTGGCTGAGCTGTGATGCCGGAGCGGTCCTGAAAGCTGTCCGTCCAGTAGTTCACGCCCCACATGAGGCAGAACAGGACGTAAACTGTCAAAATACCGTCCGCCGCTCCCAAAAGGGCGCTGTATACCCGCCGTCCCCGGTGACCCCTGGCCTTCACCACGGCGATCACTGACCAGACGGTATATGCCACAGCCCCTACCGCCGCCAGAGCATACAGGATTTCCATGATGGACAGGCTGGTAAGCGCGCACAGCCGCCCCAACGCCGCCTTCAGCGGTGTGGTGACGTGATCCGCAAAGCTGTTCATCAGCTGCTGGTTCTGCCGCAGAGCCAGATACAGGCCCAACACCGTCAGATCGACAGCCAGCCAGATATGCAGTTTTCGATATTTTTTCCAGAAGCTCATAGCAATGCCTCATCTGTCATTTTTCAAGCTCAGGATTTGGAAACAGCAGGCGGAACCGCCTGCTGTCCTTATATCCAGTTGTTCGGCTATGCGGTTATTCCGCCGCCGCCAACAGCTGCTTTGTGTACGGGTCCTTGGGATGGTCGAACAGCTCGTCCACCGTCCCCTGTTCCACAATGCGCCCCTGCTTCATCACCAGAGCAGAATCGCAAAGCTGGTAGACCACGTTCAGATCGTGAGAGATGAACAGGTAGCTGAGGTCCAGTTCATCCCGCAGCTCCCGCAGCAGTTTTAAAATCTGGGCCTGAATGGTCACGTCCAGTGCACTGACCGGCTCGTCAGCAATGAGGAAGCGGGGCCGCTGGATCAGGGCCACGGCGATGGACACCCGCTGCCGCTGTCCGCCGGAAAGCTCCGATGGCTTCGCCCTCAGCACTTCCTCCGGCAGCTCCACCCGTTCCAGCATCTCCCGGACCCGGCGCTTCCGCTCCGGGCCGTCATACTTTCCGTAGATCCGCAGCGGCTCCTCTAACAGCCACTCCACCGGATACGCCGGGTTCAGAGAGCTGTACGGGTCCTGAAAGATCATCTGAGGCCGTTTCGTATAATGGATGACCTGTCCGGCCTCCGGCTGCACCATCCCCAAGATCGTCTTGGCCAGCGTGGATTTTCCGGTGCCGGATTCGCCTACTAATCCTAAAATTTCACCCCGGTGCACATCGAAGGAAACATCGTGGAGCACCTCGTGAAAGTACTTACGGCCCAGCACGCCGCCTTCCCGATACCCGGCGGTAACATGTTGAAGGGAGAGTACCAATTCGTCCGTCATGGCCGCTCCTCCTTTCGGTTCCGGGTGGGGATGGCGTCGATCAGCTTTTGGGTGTAGGGGTGCTGAGGATGGTAGAATACCTGATCGGTATCTCCCTCCTCCACCAGAACGCCCCGCTGCATCACCGCCACCCGGCGGCACAGCTTCCGTACCACATTCAGGTTATGGGAGATGAACAGCATGGACACGCCGCTCTCCCGGTTCAGCTTTTTCAGCATTTCCAGAATTTGGGCCTGAATGGTCACATCCAGTGCCGTGGTAGGCTCGTCCAGCAGCAGCAGCTTGGGCCGGTTCACGATAGCCGCCGCGATCATAGCCCGCTGGAGCATACCGCCGGAAAGCTCGTGGGGGTATTTGTCGCAGATCCCCTCCGGGTCCGGCAGTTCTGCTGCCGCCATCGCCGCCATCGCCCGCTGATGGCGCTCCTCTTTCGGCATCTGGGTGTGGATCCGCAGGGTCTCCTCCACCTGAGGCCCAATTTTCATCAGGGGGTCCATGCAGCTTTGGGGCTCCTGAAACACCACGCCGATCTCCGCTCCCTGAATCTCCCGCAAAACGGACCGGTCCGCGTGGAGCAGTTCCTGCCCGTCCAGCAGGATGCGGCCGGTATAGTCGCACTGCTTCCGGGGCAGCAGACCCGCCACGCTCATGGCGGTGACGGATTTTCCGGAGCCGGATTCGCCCACCAGACCCAAAATTTCGCCGTCCTGAATGGTCAGGCTCACACCGCTGACCGCTTCCCGGTCCCGGTTATGAAATTTCACATGCAGATCCTGAATTTCCAGCATCAGACCTCACCTCCGCCCCGGCGCTGCAGTCCTTCGCCGATCAGTCCCACGCCGAACACCATCCACACAAGGGTCAGGCCCGTTCCCAGCGCGTACCAGGGCGCGCTCATAAACATGCCCTGACTCTCCGAGAGCATATAGCCAAGAGAGGCGTCCGGCGGCGTTACGCCAATGCAGAGATAGCTCATGGATGCCTCCGCCAGCACAGCGTTGTTGAAGCCGATGGTCAGCGCCGGCAGCAGCACGCTCCAAGTATTAGGCAGGATATGCCGCCACAGGATGCGGCTGCTGGAAGCTCCCATGAGCCGGGCGCTTTTTACATAGTTGACCTCCCGCAGCCCGGCGTAGGTACCACGGGCCATCCGGGCAAAGCTGGGGATGAACACCAGGCCCAGAGCGAGGATCACATTCCGCGTCTTGCCAGGGCCAAGCAGGCTGATGACCACCAGTGCCAGCAGAATACTGGGAAATGCCGTCAGCACATCGCCAAGGCGCATCAGCACATCGTCCACAATGCCGCCGAAATAGCCGGTAACGGCGCCCAGCACCGTGCCGCACACCGCGCCCACGGCCACAGTACACAGCGCGATCCCGTAGGTGGTCCCGGCGCCTTTCAGCACCCGGCTGAAAATATCCCGGCCAAAGCTGTCCGTTCCCATCAGGTGGGCCAGAGACGGCCCCGTCAGCTTCGGCCCCGCTGCCATGGCGTTGGGGTCATAGGGCGTCCAGAAAAAGCCGAGAACGATCAGAGCCGTCAGGATGCCGGTCATCACCAGTCCCACGGTCAGATAAGGATTTCTCTTTTTCATTTGCCGATCCCTCCCATCCGGGGGTCGATGCAGCGATTGACCAGATCCGCCAGAGTGCCGGAAAGCACCACCCAGAAGGCCAGGATCACCACGATGGCCTCCACCACAGGGTAGTCCTGACTGGAAATGGAGGCCACCAGCATTCGCCCCAGTCCAGGAACAGAGAACACCTGCTCCACCACGATGCTGCCCGCTACGATCTCCGCCATAGTCTGCCCCAGGAAGGTGACGGTGGGCACCAGAGAGTTTTTCAGCACATGGCCCCACAATACCTGCCGCCGGTCATTGCCACGGGCAATGGCCGTGCGGACATAGGGCTTGTTCATTTCGCTGATGACCGTGCTGCGCAGCATCCGCACCGTCATAGCCACCCGGGGAATGGCAATGGACACGGCGGCAAAGAATAAGTACACCAGAGACTTGCCGAGGTTCCGGTCCAATCCCGGAAAGTCACCGGGGACAAACACCCGAAGGAAAATGCCGAAGCACCAGGAAATGAGGATACCGGTAAAGAACGGCGGTACTGCCATACAGAACTGATTCAGGAACGTGTGGAGCCCGTCCAGCTTTCCGTTGGCAGACAACAATCCCAAGGGCAGCGATACCACAACGATCAGCACAAAGCTCACCAGGCTCAAGCACAGCGTCACCAGCATTTTCGGGCCTAACAGCGCCTGCACCGGCTGGCGGTACTGGAAGGAAACGCCCAGATTTCCGGTGAAGAAACCGGCCAGCCATTCCCCGTACCGCACCAGCATGGGGCGGTTCAATCCCATTTCCGTCCGGAGGGCCTCCACCTTTTCCGGCGTAGCCTGCGTCCCCAGCAAGGTGGCGGCGGGGTCTCCGGAGATCATAGCAAAAGCCGCGAACGTCAGAAGGGAGACGACGAGCATGGTGACAAGCAGCGTCAGAATTTTCCGCGCCGTGTATCGCATGACTGTCATCTCCCTTCCGGGTCAGCGGCGTCAAAACGTCCGCTGTTCATCACTTATTTCGTATAGTGGATAGTGGAAAGATCCAGAACATAGATGGGGTAGAAGGAGGGGCCCTCAAGACCATCCCGCACTGCCACGAAGTCTGCCATGTCCTGAATATAGACGTTGGCAGCGTTTTCCGCCAGGTTCTTTTCCATTGCTCTGTAAAGGGCGGTCTGCTCCCCATCGTCATAGCAGGCCTGAGCTTGGGCGAACAGAGCGTCATAGTCCGCGTTGTTGTAGTTGATAAAGTCGCGGCTGGCGGTAGAGACGAACCGCTCCAGCATGGCCCGTGCGGTCATGTTGGAAGCATCCACGCCCACCACAGTGGACTGGAACTGCCGGTTGGAATAGGTGTCCTGCACCCAGCTCTCCCAAGTGACGGGCTGAATGGTGGCATTGATGCCCACAGCCTTCAGCTGCTCCACGATGACCTGTGCGGTATCCATGTGAGACTGGTAGTTGCTGGGGACGGTGATGGTCATGTCGAAGCCGTTGGGATAACCGGCCTCCGTCAGCAGTTCCTTGGCCTTTTCGGTGTTGTAAGTATAGTAGTTGGTCAGCTCGTCGTCAAAATACTTGCTGAAAGCGGGGTACATGCTGGAGCCCAGCAGGGTGCCGTAACCGTCGAAGGCCAGATCCAGGATCTGCTGACGGTCAATGGCGTAGCAGAGAGCCTGCCGCACCCGCACATCGTCAAAGGGCTTCTCGGCGTTGTTGAGGTACAGGGCCTGCACCAGATTCATGGTGCCTTCCTCCACATGGAAGCCGTCGCCAAGCTGCTGGATCTGGTTGGTGGTCAGATGGGCAAATACATCCACAGCGCCGCTCTGGAGGCTGAGAAGAATGCTGTCGGCATTCTCAATGATCTTGTAGGTGACCTTGGTCAGGTCGGGCTTCCCGCCCCAGTAATCGTCAAACCGCTCCAGCACCACGGACTCCTGAGCCGTCCGGGAAACGAACTTGAACGGGCCGGTGCCCACGGGGGCGGTATCCTGCTCCGCGTAGTCCTTGGGCAGCACAGCGGTGGTCAGATAAGACGCAAATTCATTATTGGGCTCCTGCAGCTGGAAACAGACGGTGTCATCCCCCTCCTGATACATCTCCACGTTGGCAAAAGCCGCCACCTGGATGATGTCTGCCGGGGCATTGGCATCGCCGCAGCGCTGGTAGGACCAAATCACGTCCTCCGGCGTCACCTCCTGACCGTTGTGGAACTTCACACCGGCGCGGAGCTTAAAGGTATACAGCAGATGGTCTTCGGAAACGGTATAGCTCTCTGCCACAGCGGGATTCAGGTTGCCGCTGGCGTCGGGCTTCAAAAGTCCTTCAAATACGTTGAACATGACCTCGCGGGTTCCTGCCTTCACGGTTTTGTGAGGGTCAAGACTGCTGTCCAGGTCCTGGGCGATGCCCACGTTCAGCTCGCCGGCCGCAGTGCGGGCCGCTGGGCCTTCCGTCTGGGTGTTCGCGGTGCTCTGGTCCGTAGTTCCGGTCGTCCCGTTCTGGCTGCCGCCTCCGCATCCGCTGAGTACGGCGCTCAGGAGGCAGACCGCCGCCAAAAGCGTCAGGATTCTCTTCTTCATATGCAATTCTCCTTTTTATATCACTGCTCCGGGGAGTCAGTGTATTCGCGGAGCGGTTTTCTCCGTTCCGCAAATTCCCAGTCCCTTACGGGTACTGAAAATCCATGAGGGAATATGCGGTGGCCAATCCGCAAAAACAGCCTTGGGACACATCGTTTGTTATTTTTCTAACGATATGTTCGCAAGGCTGTATTGTACAGGATACTGCGGCTGATTGCAAGCCTTTTTTACAAGTTTTCCGACGTTTTCTCCGGTTTTTCAGGCTCGGTTTCCTGCTCCGGCAGCGGAGCGGTGTAATGCTCCGTTTCCACGGGGAGATCCTTTTCCGCCAGACGCCGATCCACCAGGAACGCCACCAGGCTGTACAGGCAGGCGCATACCGGCACGCCGAAAAACATACCCGCCACGCCGAAAAAACTGCCGCCCACCAGAATGGCAATGATGACCCACAGGCTGGAAAGGCCTGTGCTCTCTCCCAGGATCTTGGGCCCGATCACGTTGCCGTCCAGCTGCTGAAGGGCCAGCACGAACAGCAGGAAATACAAAGACTGAATGGGATCGACCAACAAAATCAGGAAGAAGCTGGGGATCGCCCCCAGGAAGGGGCCGAAGAAGGGGATCACATTGGTGACGCCCACAAAAACGGACACCAGCGGCGTATACGGCATATCCAGCAGTGAGCAGCCGATGAAGCACAGCACGCCAATGATGAGGGAATCCAGCAGTTTGCCCCGGACAAAGCCGGAGAAGATGCGGTCAACCTTGGCGCTGCCCCGAAAGACCCAGTAGACCGCCTCCTCGGAAAACAGGCTGTAAGCCAGCTTTCGGGCATGGGCGGCGCAGCGCTCCTTGGTAGCCATGAAGTACACAGAGACGATCATGCCCACCAGCAGGTTCTTCAAGAACACCAGCGTACTGAGCACACCGCCGGAGACGGCGATCATCAGCATCTGCGTCCGGGTAAAGACCTGATTTTTCAGCCACTCCGTTGCGGACTCGTAGAACTTATCCATCTGGTCGGCTACCCAAACCTCCACGGTGGGGTTGCTCTCCAGCAGATGCTCCACCCAGCCGCTGATGGTATTATAGTAGCCTTCCACGCTGGAAACCAACTGCACCACGCTCCGGTACAGCTGCGGGATCAGCACATGGCCCAGCAGATAGCAGAGCAGGCCGATGATGGCCCAGGTCACCACCAGACTGACGGCCCGGGCGCTCCGGGAGGTCATACGCCCCTCTGCGTGGGCCTTTTTCATCTGTTCCGGAAAAAACAGGTTTTCAATAAAGTCGATGACCGGCGCCAGCAGGTACGCCAGTACCGCGCCGATCAGAACCGGCTGCAGTGCTTTCAGCAGTTGACCGCCGAAGGATGGCAGTACCCGGCGACCAAAGAGGGTATCGTAAAAAAGCAGGATCGCGCCCACGGTCAAAAAGAGGGCAAGTCCCCACCGCACCGCGCTGTCTTTTTTCTTCATCCAACCGCCTCCTGCCGACAGGGTCCGCCCACCTGCGGCAGACTTCTCCCGAAACCTTTATACAAACTTTATTCTACACGTCGCCCGGGGGAATTGCAATCCTCAATTCCCCATGCTATACTACTTTAACCGTCTGTTAACATTTATAATCATTTTCGGAGGCATGGACATGGAACCCCAAAAGAAGCTCCTGATGATCGTCAATCCCCGGGCGGGACGCAGCAAGCCCCGGGGGCCGTTATATGACGCGGCTGCCGCCCTGTGCGATGCCGGATATCTGCTCCGTATCCGCCGCACCACCGCCGCCGGGGACGCAGCCCGCATTGCCGCCCAAGAGGGCGGAGATTATGACACTGTGGTGGCCGTGGGCGGCGACGGCACCCTCAACGAGGTCATCTCCGGCATCCAAACGCTGAAAACTCCTCCGGTGGTGGGTTATCTGCCTCAGGGGAGCACCAATGATTTTGCCGCCAGTCTGGAGATCCCCTCAGATCCCGTTCAGGCGGCGGAGGCCATCGTCCGTGGTCAGCGCCGTCAACTTGACATCGGCCGCTTCGGTGAGCGTATTTTCGTATATGTAGCCTCCTTCGGAGCCTTCACCCGGACATCCTACACCGCCTCTCAGGATGTGAAAAATGCTCTGGGCCACTTCGGCTATCTGCTGGAAAGCCTCCGGGATCTGGATACGCTGCGCCCCTATAAGGTCCGCATCACCGCTGATGGGGAGACGCTGGACGGTGAATACCTGTTCGGCGCCGTTGCCAACTCCACCTCCATCGCCGGTATGATGAAGCTGGAGCGGGAGGAAGTCATTCTGGATGACGGCCTCTTTGAGCTGCTGCTGGTGCCCCACCCCCAAAATGCAGCGGAGCTGCAAAATCTGATCTGGGCCTTGCTGAATCAGCAGTATAACAGCGGCGGTCTCATTTTCCGCCATGTGTCGGCCCTTCATGTGGAAACGGACGAGGATCTGCCCTGGTCCCTGGACGGAGAGTACGAACCCAGCCAGCCGACGGTGGACATCACCAACTGCCAGCGGGCTTTGACGATGCTGCTATGAGAGAAGAACTGACAAATCTGCGCCGATTTTACGGCGATCATGTTCCCACGCTGTTGGAAGCCCGACACGAATATGCTGTTTTGTGTCCTCTGGTAGAGCGTCCGGATGGACTGCACCTGCTGTTTGAGGTCCGGTCTGCCGGGGTCAGTCAAAGCGGCGAGACCTGCTTTCCCGGCGGGCAGATGGAACCGGGAGAGACCCCGGCAGACTGCGCCCTCCGGGAGACGGAGGAGGAATTATCCATCCCCCGCGCCGAGATCCGGCTTCTGGGCCAAGGGGACTTTATCTGCAATCAGCGGGGCTTTCTTCTGCGGCCGCTGCCGGGGCTGGTATCCCCTGCCGGTCTCGCAGCCCTGCGTCCCGCCCCCGCTGAGGTAGCGGAGGTGTTCACTGTACCGGTGGAATTTTTCAGGACCACCCTGCCCCAGCCATGTGCCTATGATCTGATCCCCCGTGTCCCGGAGTCTTTCCCCTATGAAGCGGTGGGGATCCCCCGGGATTACCCTTGGAACCGCGGTAAGGTAGAGGTCCCGGTGTGGCTCTACGGGGGCCACGCCATCTGGGGCATGACCGCCCGGATCGTGCGGGATTTGGTTTCCCATTTGTAAAAAAAGCGTCTGAAAGTTCTCACTTTCGGGCGCTTTTTCCCTGTCCATGTGTATATCATGCGCCAAATCCCTATATTTTCCACAAAAAAGGGCGCCGTCTTTTCAGAAAAACAGAGATTTTTTACTTTTTTCGTATATTCCCTGACATTTTTGCCAAAATAATGTTAGAATGGTTATGAATCTGAAATCTTTGCAATTTTTGGAAAGGAGGCACTTCCCGTGTTTCAGGCAGGAGATCTGCTGGTCTATGGCACCACCGGCGTCTGTCGGGTGCTTTCCATTGACCGGCGGCAGGAGCGGGTGGGCAGCACCCGTCAAGAGCGGCTTTACTATCAGCTTAAACCCATCTATCAGGGCGGTTTGATCTATACCCCGGTAGACAATGACAAGGTGTCCATGCGGCCCATTATCTCCCGGCAGGAGGCGGAAGATCTTATCGGTGAAATTCCCACTCTGCATCCCGCTGCCTGTCGGGCTTCCACCACTCAGGCGCTGACTCAGCAGTATCAGGCCAGTCTCCGGCAGCATAACTGCCGCAGTCTGGTGGAGCTCGCCATGTCCATTTACGCCAAGCGCCGTCAGGCAGAATCCCAGAACCGCCGCCTCGGCATGGTGGACGAGCGCTATCTCAAGCAGGCGGAGCAGCTTCTGTTCGGCGAGCTGGCCGCCGCGCTGGAAATTCCCTACGAGGCGGTCCAGCCCTATATCGCAGACCGGATCGCCGCCGTCCATTCCTGATTTGCGAAACAACGCGAAAAACCATGCGGAACAGCCAAGGGGCCTCGCTTTCAGCGAGGCCCCTCAGCGTGTCGAAAAAGTCTTTTCTCCCCGCTGAGCCAGTTTTTAGAACTTTATAAAAGTTCTGAAAACTTAGGATTTCAATGGCGCAGGACACCCTTCTTGGGTTTCCCGCGCACACCCTTTACCCGCAAGGGGTATGCAGCATCCGTAAAGCGGCAGAGCCGCTAACGGCTGCCCTACCTTACCGTCGCGGAGAATTTACCACTTTATCGACAGTCTCAGGGGCCTCGCTTTCAGCGAGGCCCCTTGCTTATGCCATATTCCGGTATTTTTTCAGCTGCTTTTCAAATTCCTCCGGCAGACCGCAGGTCAGCTCCACCAATTCTCCCGTGCGGGGATGGATAAATTTCAGCCCTACAGCGTGAAGGCACTGTCCCTGCAAACCGGGGACCGGTTTTTTGTTGCCGTATACGGTATCTCCCAAAATCGGATGGCCGATGTAGGCCATGTGCACCCGGATCTGGTGGGTGCGGCCCGTTTCCAGACGGCACTCTACATAATTCACACCGGGATAGCGCTCCAGCACCGTCCAATGGGTCACGGCGTTCCGTCCGCCGGCCACCACAGCCATTTTCTTCCGGTCTGTCGGACAGCGGCCGATGGGAGCGTTCACCGTCCCGGTATCCTCCCGAAGATTGCCGGTGACGATGCAGCGGTAGGTCCGGGCCAGCGTGTGATCCTGAAGCTGCTCCGCCAGTTTCACATGGGCGAAGTCGTTTTTTGCGGCGATGATGAGACCGGAGGTGTCCCGGTCAATGCGGTGGACGATGCCGGGCCGCAGTTCTCCGTTGATCCCGGAAAGACTGTCCCCGCAGTGATACAGCAGGGCGTTCACCAGTGTCCCGTCCGGGTGTCCCGGTGCGGGGTGGACTACCAGGCCCTTCGGTTTGTTCACCACGATGACGTCCTCGTCCTCGTACACCACGTCCAGCGGGATATTCTGAGGCACGATGTCCACCGCCTCCGGCTCCGGCAGTTCCACAGACACCGTTTCCCCGCCGGTCAGCCGGGTGTTTTTAGCGAGGGGTTTTCCCGCCGCCGTCACCCGGCCCTCCTCCATCAGCTTTTGAACGGCGGAGCGGGTCAGCTCCGTTTGCTCTGCCAGCCATGCGTCCAGCCGTTTTCCGGCGTCCTCACTGGCCGTTTGCAGGATCAGAGGCTCCATCCGTTTTCCTCCTGTCATGCTTTTCATAGAGTAACACATAGTAGATCGCGCCCAGAATAGCCCCGGACACGATGCACACATCCGCCACGTTGAACGTGGGATAGCTGGGCCAGAACTGGAAGCGGAGCATATCCACCACATAGCCCAGCCGGAACCGGTCGATGATATTGCCGATGCCGCCTGAGAGGATCAGGCAGCAGGCGCAGATCCCCAGCGGGTGCCGGACGATCTTCCGAGCCAGCACCCACAGTACCACCGCCAAAATGACGCCGGTGACACCCAGCAGCAGCCACTTCTGCCCGGCAAAGCTGGACCACGCCGCGCCGTAGTTGTGGACCCGCATCAGTTCCAGAAATCCCGGAAACAAAGAAGTGGTCTCCCCCATCTGCAAATGGCCCATGACCCAGGCCTTGACCCACTGATCGGCGCCCAGCAGCGCCGCCCCCAGCAGGCCGAAAATCACATAGTACATAAACGCTCCTTTTTGCAAAGGCTTTTCCAAGCCCGTCTCGGTTTCAGAAATTGTTACCAGTATACACGAAGTCCGCCTAAAATGCAACGCCGGGGGAGCTATGCTCCTCCGGCGTGTGAAACTATCGATAAAGTGGTAGATCCTCCGTGACGGTAAGGTAGGGCAGCCGTTAGCGGCTCTGCCGCTTTACGGATGCTGCATACCCCTTGCGGGTAAAGGGTGTGTGCGGGAAACCCAAGAAGGGTGTCCCGCATCATTGAAATCAAATATTTTCAGGACTTTAATAAAGTTCTGAAAATAAGAGCAGTGTGGCGAAAATATTTTCGCCACGCTGAACGCCAGGGGAGCATAGCTCCCCCGGCGTGTACTTTAGTCTTGATCCTCGGCGTCCGCAGTCTGAACGTCCTCCGGCTGTTCATGGGTTTTCTCTCCGAACACCGTCAGGAAGGCATCCCGCTCCATAGTCTCGTGCTCCAGCAGGTACTGGGCCACCTGCTCCAACTTATCCCGCTGCGCTTCCAGAATATCCTGGCAGCGGCGGTAGGCGCCGTCCACCAGATCCTTGACCTCCTGATCGATCTGGGCGGCCACAGCCTCGGAATAGCCCCGGCTGTGTCCCATGGTGCGTCCGATGAACACCTCGTCATTGCCGCTGTCAAAGGACACGGTTCCCAGCCGCTCGCTCATGCCATATACCGTCACCATCTTCCGGGCAATGGCGGTGGCACGCTGGATGTCGTTGCTGGCGCCGGTGGAAATATCGTTGAGACACAGCTTCTCAGCCACACGGCCGCCCAGCAGACCCACGATCTGATCCTCCATGTAGTGCTTGGAAAGGTAAGAGCGGTCCTCCTCCGGCAGGGAAATGGTCATACCGCCGGCCATACCTCTGGGGACAATAGTGATCTGGCTCACCGGGTCCTGTCCCGGCAGCATGTGCATGACCACCGCATGGCCCGCCTCGTGATAGGCTGTCAGTTCCCGCTCGTGCTGGGGGATCACCCGGCTCTTTTTCTCCGGACCGGCGATGACCTTGATCTCCGCATCCTTCAGATCCTGCATGGTGATGAAGTGCTGATCCTTCCGGGCTGCCAGCAGCGCGCCCTCGTTGATGAGGTTCTCCAGATCCGCGCCGGTAAAGCCCGCAGTGCCTTGAGCCAGCTTACGGAGGCTCACGTCCTCCGCAAGGGGTTTCCCCTTGGCGTGGACCTTCAGGATCTCCTCCCGGCCCTTGATGTCCGGCAGACCTACATACACCTGCCGGTCAAACCGTCCGGGCCGCAGCAATGCGGGGTCCAGCACATCCGCCCGGTTGGTGGCGGCCAGGACCACCACGCCCTCGTTGGCGGCAAAGCCGTCCATCTCTACCAAAAGCTGGTTCAAGGTCTGCTCACGTTCGTCATGACCGCCGCCCAGACCGGTGCCGCGCTGGCGGCCCACGGCGTCGATTTCGTCAATGAACACAATGGCGGGGGACTGCTTTTTCGCCTGCTCAAACAGGTCCCGGACACGGCTGGCGCCTACGCCCACATACAGTTCCACAAAGTCGGAACCGGAAATGGACAGGAAGCCCACGCCGGCCTCGCCGGCCACCGCCTTGGCAAGCAGCGTCTTGCCGGTGCCTGGAGGGCCCACCAGCAGCACGCCCTTGGGGATTCGGGCGCCCAGATCGATATACTTCTTTGGATTTTTTAGGAACTCCACGATCTCCCGGAGCTCCTCCTTTTCCTCGTCGGCTCCCGCCACATCGGCAAAGGTGACCTGCTTATCCTTTTCGCTGAGACCACGGATCTGTGCGGAGCCAAACTTTGCCATCCGGTCCGGCCCCATGCCTCCCTGTGCCCGGACGCTCATGAGGTACCACATACCGCCGAACATCAGCGCCATCATCAGATAGGGGAGCATGATCCCCAGCCAGTCAGTCCCCTCCGGAGGGGGATAGCTGTAAGATTTGATGATCCCTGCTGCTTTCTGCTCCTTTACCAGATCGTTGAGATCGCTGTAAAAGAGGGTATAGTCATGGATCCGGCAGCGGACCGGCTGGTCGCTGCCCTTGACCTGCAGCATCAGCGTGCTGGAATCCGTAAAGCGGAAGGCTTCCACCTTCTGCTGCTCAAAAAGCTGCACCATCTCATCATAGGTCATCTCATCCCGCTGATTGAGCTGGGTCAGCCAGCTGACACATAAAATCACGATCAGCATCAGCGGCAGAATGCTGACGCCGGGTCTTCTTTTTACCATACGGGGGATACCCCCTTTCTGTATTATCGCCGCATACAGGCGGCTGCGGCGGTTCCCGCACCTGCCGGGAAGCGCCGGTCATGCTCAGGTGTTTTCGTAAACGGCGGGCTTCAGCACACCGATGTAAGGCAGATTCCGGTAAAGCTGGGCATAATCCAGACCGTAGCCCACCACGAATTCGTCCGGCACCACAAAGCCGGACAGATCCGCTTCCACCGCCTTTTCCCGGCGGGAGGGCTTATCCAGCAGCGTCACGATAGAGATGCTCTTGGCACCCTTTGCCATCAGATAGCTTTTCAGGAAGGCCAGAGTATTGCCGGAGTCCAGAATATCCTCCACAATGACAATTTCCCGGCCCGTGATGTCCTGCTGGAGATCATGGGTGATCTGCACCCGGCCGCTGGACACGGTGCCGTTCTGGTAAGAGCTGACGGCGATGAACTCCACGTCGCACATCAGCTGGGAAGCCCGCATCAGGTCCGCCATGAAAATGAAGGAGCCCTTCAGCACCCCCAGAAACAGGGGGCGGTGTCTCTCATACCGCTTGTACAGTTCCTCACCCAACTCCGCGATCCGGGTCTTCAACTCCTCTTCCGTTACCAGAACCTTGAGAATGTCTTTCTCCATCTCACTATTCATTGTTGTTCTCCTCTGTCACTTTTAAAAATATCACCCGCACCGCCCGCTCATATCGGTCCGGCGCGAAATTTTCCTGGATAGGCAGCCCCGGCACCGCCACCGCGATGCCGTTCACCCGCAGGACCGGAAGCCGGTCCCGCTCCTGTGGAGAAATTCCCCGTTCTCCGCACAGGCGCTTGACAGTGCGGCCGTTCAGTCGGTCCTTGGAGTCCCAGGCCGTCACAGTCAGGTCGGCGGTCTCCGAGATGGAAATGAGAACACCCTCACCGGCCGACTCTGCCAGACTAACCTGCCACTGACCGAATGTGACGGTCTCTCCCACGGAAACAGCCTGCACCGCCGGCGCAGACGCCGCCTTGAAAAAGCGCAGCGCCGCCGACTCCCGGAGGACCGTGACGCCGTAGGGCATGGAAAGCTGGCCCCGGTCCAACGTCAAAACCGCCCGGATATGAGCGGCGGTCAAGTCCTTTTCATGGCCTGCCACCGCCGCCAGCACCGCCAGCACCAGCCGTCCCCGCAGGGCCTCCGGCGCGTCTTGCAGCACGGCGAGGGGGATCATTCCGGAAACGTTTGGGGTCACGGCGCATTGGGCCAGCAGTTTTCGACACGCAGCGTCCAGAGCCGCTTCATCCGCCGCCAGCAGCGATGCCGTGCGGCTCATGTTCTCCACAACTCTGGGATTCAGCTTCTTCAAAACCGGGAGCACCTGATGGCGCAGCATGTTCCGGGCCGCATCGTCCGTCCCATTGGTGGAATCCTCCACAAAGGGGATGCGGTGTTCTGCGGCGTAGGCCGCCAGCTCCGCCCGGGTCGCACCCAGCAGCGGACGCAGGATACAGTCCCGCTTTTCTGGGATCCCGGTCAACCCTTTCAGGCCCGTGCCCCGCAGCAGATTTAAAAGCATAGTCTCTGCGCTGTCATCGGCGTGGTGAGCGGTCAGAATGCAGCCAAAGCCCTCCCGCCGCCGGGTCTCCTCCAAAAATTTATAGCGCAGCTGCCGGGCGGCTTCCTCAACGGTGCGCCCGGTTTCCTCCGCAAAGACCCGGACATCGCCCCGGCCCGCGAAAAAAGGAATTTCACGGGCGGCGCACCAGTCCCGGACGAAGGCCTCGTCCCGGTCCGCCTCCGCCCCCCGGAGCTGGTGATTGAAATGGGCGGCGGCTACCCGCCGTCCCTGCTTCTGTCCCTGCCGGACCGTCATTTCCAGCAGGCACATGGAGTCCAGTCCGCCGGACACGGCGCACAGTGCGCCGCCCTCCGGCAGTTCCACCGCCGTCAGAGGATCAGTCATCCTCATCATAGCGGTTTTCCAGCGTGGCAAAGGTGGTGTACTCCGGCATCCACCGCAGCTCCACCTTGCCGGTCTCGCCGTGACGGTTTTTCGCTACGATACACTCGGCAATATTCCGCTTTTCGGAATCCTCGTTATAGTAATCGTCACGGTACAGGAACATTACGATGTCGGCATCCTGCTCGATGGCGCCGGATTCACGGAGGTCCGACAGCATGGGCCGTTTATCGTCCCGCTTCTCGTTAGCACGGGACAACTGGCTCAGACAGATCACCGGCACATTCAGTTCCTTGGCCATGACCTTCAGCATACGGGACATTTCGCTGACCACCTGCTGACGGTTCTCGCCGCTGCGTCCACCGGATGCGGAGGTCATCAACTGCAGATAGTCGATGACTACCAGGCCCAAGCTGTCGATCCGGCGGCATTTGGCGTTCATATCCGCCACGCTCAGCATGGGGTTATCGTCAATACGGATATCCACTCTATTCAATACGCCGGCAGCGGCGGCGATCTTCTCCCAGTCCGTCTCCCGCAGAGAGCCGGTAACAAGCCGGGTGTTCTCCACACAGGCCTCGGAGCTGAGAAGCCGGGTCGCCAGCTGCTCCCGGGACATTTCCAGTGAAAACATGGCCACGGTCTTTTTCTCAGACTTCGCCACATTCAGTGCTACGTTCAGTGCAAAGGAGGTTTTGCCCATACCGGGACGGGCCGCCAGCAGGATCAGGTCCGATTTATTCAGGCCGCTGATCTTCCGGTCCACAGCGGACAAGCCGGTGGACAGGCCCGGAAGTCGGCTTTCGCTCTCGCTCATCTCGTTGAGCCGGTCCAGCACATCCGGCAGCACCATCCGCAGAGGCACCATATCCTGCGCACTCTGGCCGCGGCGGACGGCGTAGATCTTCTGCTCGGCAGCTTCCAGAATGGCAGCGGCTTCTCCGATGCCCTCCTGCACCAGCACCGTGATCTCCCCCGCCGCCTGAGCAACGCCCCGCAGCAACGCCTTATCCCGAACGATGGCCACATACTCCATCACGTTGGCGCTGGTGGGGGTGATCTCCATGAGCTGCGCCAGATAGGAGCGGGTGGTATTTTCGTCATAAGTCCCGGCCTTTTGCATCTCCTCGCAGACGGTGATGCCGTCAATAGGCCGGGCGTAGGTGAACATGGTGTAGATGGTCTCAAAAATCTCCCGGTTCTGCCGCAGGTAGAAGTCCGAGGGCACCAGCTTATCCATCACGTCCTTGACGCAGCCCTCGTCGATGAGCATGGAACCTAAAACGGCCTGCTCGCCTTCCAACGAATGGGGCATCTGCCGCAGCAGAAGATCTTCGTTAGCCATGGAACTCTCCTTCCCGCTTCTCCGGAAGCGCAAGTTAGACATTCAGACATGCAATCATTTTTGTCAGGGCGTCCCCCAGGGGAGCCTCTCTTGCCCCTGCGGGGCAATTCACCTTCTGTACCTGACAAAAACACATTGACTCAGCTGCCTTGGGCAGCGTTCACCAGTGAGCGGATCTCACTGGTGCAGGGTTTACTCAAGGGGAAACCGCCGCAGCGCCGCCAGTGGCGGAATAAGCAAGGCTGTTTCGAGGATGCGGCACGATTTGCAGTCTTATCATAGAGACTGCAAATCGTATTGCCGCGACGGTGTATCCTGATCCCCCTTGAATTAGTCTTACTTCTCCTCGCAGACGGTGACGTACACGGTACCGCTGACCTCAAAGCCCAGCTTGGCCTTCACCTGATAGCTGCCGTAGGCCTTGATCGGCTCATCCAGCACGATCTTCTGCTTGGGAATATCCACGCCGTACTGGGCCTTCAGGCCCTCGGAGATCTCCTTGTTGGTCACGGCGCCGAACAGCTTGCCGCCGTTGCCGGCCTTGGCGCTGAGCTTCACGGGGCAGTTCTGGAGCTTCCCGGCGATCTCCTGCGCCTCAGCCTTCAGCCGGGCTTCCTCGGCCTTGCGGGCCTTCTCTTTCAGGTTCATGGTGTTGATGGCGTCCGCCGTGGCAGGCACCGCCAGCTTTCTGGGCAGAAGGAAGTTCCGGCCGTAGCCCTCGGAAACCTCGATCATCTCGCCCTTCTTGCCCTGACCCTTCACGTCCTGCTGTAAAATCACTTTCATGTTATATATCCTCACTTTCCGAATGTTCTGAATGAATTTGCTTTTTCAATTCCTGAAGCTCTGCTTCCAGCGCTTCGACCTTTTGTGCCGTGCTGCTCCACGCGCAGACAGCAATCGCCAGAATCAGCGCGATCACAGCGCCTGCCCGATAGATTCCGACGCCTCTGAGATCAAACAGCATCCACCCACCAAAGAAGATAAATACCTCCATCAGGATCAGGCAGACCGCATACGCCTTCAAAAACGCCTTCATAGGCTGCCTCACTTTTCAAAATACGCGTCCAGGACCCCGATCAACTGCTGACGGACACTCTCCGGGTCCGTGTCCTCGATCCGTGCGCCTGCGGTGGTAGAGTTGCCGCCGCCGCCCAAGGCCTCCAGAATCACCTGCACGTTGATCTCGCCCAGAGACCGGGCTGACATCAGCACCGCTCCCTCGGCGGCGTAGATCACGAAGGAAGCCTGAACGCCCTTCAGGGTCAGCAGATCGTCCGCCGCCTGAGCTGCCGCAACGCGGTCCACGCCCGACTCCTCCACCACGGAGACCGCGATGTTGCTCCGGTACATCTCCGCGCGGCGGATGATGTCATATTTCGTGACCATATCCTTCAAATCGCCTTGGAACAGCCGCTGGACCTCCGCCGTATCCGCGCCGGAACGCCGCAGGAAGGCCGCCGCCTCAAAGGTGCGGCCGCCGGTCCGCTGGGTGAAATGCTTGGTATCCAGCACGATACCTGCCAGCAGCGCCCCTGCTTCCTCCCGCAGAAGGTCGGTAGGCTCCACCAGATATTGCAGCAGCTCCGTCACCAGTTCGCTGGCGGACGAGGCGTAAGGCTCGTGGAAGTTGAAGGCAGCGTTTTCGATATAAGTCGCTGCCCGGCGGTGATGATCAATGACCGCCACCCGGTTGCAGGATTCCAAAAGCTGGGGATTTTCCACCATGTCCGGACGGTTGGTATCCACCACCACCAGAAGCGTGTCGGCCCGCATCTGCAAAAATGCCTCAGCAGGGGTAAGGAACACACCGCTGTACTCCGGCAGTGCGTCCAGCCGGGCGATCAGGGTCTCGGCCGCGGTGTGCTCCCGGTCAATGACGATCCGGGCCTGCTTTCCCCGCTTCCGGGCGGCGCAGCAGATACCCGCGGCAGCGCCCACAGCGTCCATATCCGCAAAGGAGTGGCCCATGATGTAGACCTCTCCCGCGTCTGCGATCAGCTCCCGGAAGGCGTTGGCCATCACGCGGGATTTCACTTTGGTCCGCTTCTCCGTGGCCTTGGTGCGGCCGCCGTAGAAGGCGAAGTCCACCTGATTCCGCACCACCGCCTGATCGCCGCCCCGGCTCAGTGCCATTTCCAGCGAGAGCTTGGCGTTTTTATACAGCTCCGGGATGCTGGGAGAATCCTTACCGATGCCGATGGACAGGGTTGGGTGGATATTCTCCGCCACGCGGATCGCCCGGACAGTGTCCAGAATGGAGAACTTTTCATCTACAAAATGCTGGAAATACTGTTCTTCAAACAGGAACAGGTAATGATTCCGGTCCGTTTTCAGCAGGATACCCTGGCCCGCGTTGGCCCAGATCTGCAATTTTTCATCGATCTGTGCCAGAACCGCGCTGCGCTGGGTATCCTCGCAGGCCTTCATCAGATCCTCGTAGTTATCCAGCATCAGGATCGCCGCCACCGGGCGGCTGGCCTCGTAGACCTCTCTCAGATGATCAGCCTCCGTAGTCTCCACCCAGTAGGTGGTGGCCACCAGGCTCTGCACGCCGGTGCGGTTCCGGGAGCGCACCAGACTGCCGTAGACCCGGAAACGGTGATTGTTCAGTTCCACCCGCTCCGGGCTTTCCTGCTTTCCGCTCAGCAGCCACTGGACCTGGAAATCCGGTACGGCCTCGGAAAGCCGCATCTCAAAGAGATGCTCCCGGACGCCGGCCAGCTGCAAAAAGCTCTCGTTGCTCCAGATGATCTCCCCCGTATCCGGCCGGAACACCAGCGTGGGCAGAGGGGAGTTGATGAGGGTGGACTTGCTGGCGGTGTCCACGCTGCCGGTGACAGAGTCGATGTACTGCAAAACGCCCTGCCGCCGCTTCTGATTGCTCTGTCGGAAATAGAAGTACAGCAGAACGGTCAGCGTTCCCTCAGCCAAGGCCAGCTGCCAGTTGACAGGGATGGCCGCCACGGCGAACAGCAACATAACGGCGAAATAAAATTTTAAATTCGGCTCCAACAGGCGGGAGAGTTTCTTATTGCTCATTCCTTACCTCATTCTCCGATGGGGCAGGCTGGCCTGTCCCTCAGAAATCATGAAATTCATCCGATAGGTTTTTTTATTATATCAGTTTACCGGCAAATACACAATGGTATTTCTACTGAAATCTTGCGAAAACAGGCGACAGGCGGGGTGGATACGCCCGATGGCGGAAACGCCCCGCTGCCCCGTGGGGCAGCAGGACGTTTTTTTAAGTGGATTCCTTTTCATGGAGTCTGATCCAAAGGGTATGGGCCACATTTTGCGGCAGCACCGCCGCCAGTGCCGTCTCGTCCGCCTCCCGGATGGCCTTCACCGTGCCGAAATGCTTCCGCAGCTCCGCCTGCCGCTTGGGTCCCAGACCGGGAACGCCGTCCAGTGCGGAGCGCATGGCGCTCTTGGTATGGTGCTGGTGGTGATAGGTGATGGCGAAACGGTGGGTCTCCTCCTGGATCTGGCCGATGAGTGAAAACACCGCTTGATCATTCACAATGCCGATCTCCCGCCCCTCCGGGGTGACCAGCGCCCGGGTGCGGTGGCGGTCATCCTTCACCATGCCGAAGATGGGCACCGTGCAGTCGAATTGCTCCGCCACCTCCCGGACGGCGTCGGCATGGGTCACGCCGCCGTCGATCAAAAACACATCCGGCAAGGGCAGGAACTTTTCGTCCTCGTCCGCCGCCCTTTGCAGCCGCCGCCGCAGGACCTCCCGCATGGAGCCGTAGTCATCGGGATGGCCACCAGTCAGCTCCTTGATCTGAAACCGGCGATAGGCGGATTTCAAAGGCTTCGCCCCCTGATAGACCACCATGGACGCCACAATGTCGCTGGCGCCGGTGTTGGAAATATCGAAAGACTCCATCCGTCTGGGCGGCTGGGGCAGGTTCAGCATTTTTTGCAGGGCTTCCAGCGTATACGCTGTTTTTTCCTCGGCGGTGGTGGCCCGCCGGACCTCCTCCTGTGCGTTGCGGACCGCCATATCCGCCAGTGTGGACTTCTCTCCCCGCTGGGGCACATGGACCCAGACCTTATGCCCCGCCCGCTGGGTCAGGGCCTCGGACAGTTCCTCGCAGTCCCCCGTGTCCACGCAAAGCAAGATCTCATGGGGCAGAATGGCCCGCGGCAGATAATACTGGGCCGTGACCGCCGCCAGCAGCTCCGCCGCCGATTCCTCCATAGGCGCGGTCAGCAGTTCCGTCTCCCGGCCCACCAGATCGCCGTTTTCCATGTGAAGAACGGCATAGCCGCTCTTGCCCGCCCCCCGGAACACGCCCCACACGTCCGTATCGGCGCACAGTCCCGCGATGACGGTCTGCTTTTTGCTCAGGGCGCTGATGGCTTGGATACGGTCTCTCAGCTGGGCCGCCTGCTCAAACCGCAGGGCCTCCGCCTCCGCTTCCATCTCGGCGGTCATGTCCCGGAGGAGCTGCTTGGAGCGTCCCTCCAACAACTGGGCCGCCTGCTCCATCCGGCGGTCATATTCCGCCTCCGGCATCTCCGGGCGGCAGAACCCGTCGCACCGGCCCATGTGGAAATTCAGGCAGGGCCGCTCCGCGCCGATGTCCCGCGGAAACTGTCGGCGGCAGGTGGGCAGGCGCAAAGCCTGACATACCGCATCCACTGCCTGACGGGTCTCGTACCGCCCGCCAAAGGGACCGAAGTACTTCGCGCCGTCATTGGCGGGTCGATTCACCAGAGTGAATTTCGGATACCGCCCCCGGCTGAGGCGCACCAGCGGATAGCCCTTGTCATCCTTCAGCAGGATGTTGTACCGGGGCATATGCCGCTTGATGAGGGAGTTTTCCAGCACCAGCGCCTCAAATTCACTGGTGACGAAGATTGTGTCGAAATGATCTACCTGACTGACCATCTGCCGGGTCTTGACACTGTGGGCCGCGCTGTCCTGAAAATACTGGCTCACCCGGTTTTTCAGTTTTTTCGCCTTGCCCACATAGATGACCTTCCCGGTCTTGTCCATCATCAGATAGACGCCGGGCTGTAAGGGCAGATCGTTGGCCTTTTCCCGCAGCTCGTCCTTTGTCATGATTTCGCCTCCTATCCGGCCTAAGAACAAAAGAGCATCACTTTACAGTGATGCTCTTGTTTGGTGCGCGAGGCGGGACTTGAACCCGCACGTCCGTAACGGACACTAGAACCTGAATCTAGCGAGTCTGCCAATTCCACCACTCGCGCGTATCAATATGAAGTTAATCCCCGAAGGGTGCCCATCGGAGTTGCCTCCGATGGGGCTTTCTGGTGCGCGAGGCGGGACTTGAACCCGCACGTCCGTAACGGACACTAGAACCTGAATCTAGCGAGTCTGCCAATTCCACCACTCGCGCGCATAAGCAATCTTTCCGGAGAGAAAACTGGTGCGGCTGACGGGACTTGAACCCACACGTCGAATCGACACCAGCACCTCAAGCTGGCCTGTCTACCAGTTCCAGCACAGCCGCAAACAAATACCGCCTAAAAAAGACTGCTTGATTATTATAGCCATTCGTATCCATAATGTCAACCAGAATTTGCGGTTTTTCTAAAAAAATTTTCCGGGCGGCAAAACCGCCCGGAAAAACAGGGCCTCAAAGCTGGGACAAAACCTCGCCAATGGGGTCCGTAATGACCAGCCCAGCCGCCAGATCCCGGGCCACCGGGGATTTGTTGATGAGGGCCAGCCGGTCCCCACGGAAATAGTTGATAAGTCCCGCCGCAGGCCACACATTCAGGGAGGTGCCGCCCACGATCAGCAGATCCGCCTGCGCGATAGCGTTCACCGCGCCGTCGATGATCCGGTCATTCAGGGCCTCCTCATAGAGCACCACGTCCGGCTTGATGACGCCGCCGCAATCGCACCGGGGAACTCCTGTGGTGTGGAGGATGTGATCCAGATCGTAGAATTTTCCACATTTTTCGCAGTAATTCCTGTGTACGCTGCCGTGCAGCTCATAGACCTGTTTGCTGCCAGCGGCCTGATGAAGTCCGTCGATGTTCTGGGTCACCACTGCCAGCAGCTTCCCCTCCCGCTCCCATTCCGCCAGCTTTTTGTGGGCGGCGTTGGGCTTTGCGTCAGGGCAAAGCATTTTCGCCCGGTAAAAGCGGAAAAATTCTTCGGGATTGCTTTTATAAAACGTATGGCTTAAAATAGTCTCCGGAGGGTATTTCCACTCCTGATGGTACAATCCGCCGGTGCTGCGGAAATCCGGGATCCCGGACTCCGTGGACACTCCGGCTCCGCCGAAAAAGACGATTTTCCGGGCCGCGTCGGTCCATTCCTTTAATGTTCTGACCGCATCCGTCATAAAACTACCCCTCCAGTCTGTATAATAAGGAAGTTATCTATGAACATTCAGATCTTCGGCTCCTCCAAATCCTTCGATACGAAGAAGGCGGAGCGCTGGTTCAAGGAGCGCCGTATCAAATATCAGTATATCGACGTTCCCTCAAAGGGATTATCTCCCCGGGAGTACCAATCCGTCAAGCAAAAAGTTGGCTTTAAGGCGCTGGTGAATACAAAATGCCGGGCGTACGAGGAGCTTTACATGGCCTATATCACCCCGGACGCCCAAGAGGAAAAGCTGCTTGAATATCCAGAGCTGTTCAACACCCCCATCGTCCGCAATGGCAAGGAAGCCACTGTGGGCTACTGCCCGGACGTCTGGGCCAAGTGGGAGTAAAATCTTCCCGGAGGGAGACACTGCTATGTGGGACAACACCCTGCCGAAAAACCGATTTCTCCGCTTCTGTGTACTGATGGCCCATCGCTGCGGGCGGCATAATGTGGCCATGCAGAGTGCGGCGCTGGCCTTTTACCTGCTGTTCATGATCTTTCCCTTCCTCATTTTCATCAGCGCCCTGCTGGGTCTGCTGGATCTGAACATCACCGGCATGATGACCGTCCTCTCTGATTTTCTGCCGGAGGAAGTGGTGGACCTGCTCCGGATGTACTTCACTTACGTCACCGACAATCCCAGCCCCCAACTCATGGTATTCGGTCTGGTCTTTTCCATCTACTTCCCCATGCGGGCCACCAACTCTCTGATGGCCGCCGTGCGGACAGCCTACCATTTAGGCCCGCCCAAGGGCTTTATCACCCAATGGATCAAGGTGCTGCTCTATACCGTGACCCTCATTGTCACCATCGCCCTGACCTTGTCTCTGATGACCTTCGGAGAGCGGGCGCTGTGGTACACCGTGGAGCATTTTCACCTGCCGGAATTTCTGGCGAAGCTGTGGGTAACGCTGCGGTTCCCCGTAGCCGGGGCCGTCAGCTTTCTGGCACTGTTTCTGCTCTACGCCCTGGCCCAGGATACCATCCAACCCCTGAAAAATATCTGTCCCGGCGTTCTGTTCTCTCTGGCAGCGTGGATGGCGTTCAGCTGGCTCTATTCCTACTACGTCAACCACTTCTCCCACTACTCTGTGCTCTATGGCTCCATCGGCGCCGTCATTGTGGTGCTGATCTGGCTGAACCTCTCGGCATTCACATTGATTCTGGGTGCGGAGATGAACGGTGTTCTCATCAGTATGCGGAAGGACCGTCTGGAGCAGGACGTCAACATACCCAAGACATAAATCGTCTGTCAAATCTCAGCCGCGGCCTCGCTGCGGGAAAGGAAGCTGTTTTATGGATACAAAATTGCAGGAATATGCAAAATTACTGATTGAAGTAGGCCTGAATGTTCAAAAGGGCCAGACTCTCATCATTTCATCGCCGGTGGAGTGCGCCTCCTTCGCCCGGCTGTGTGCTGACGCGGCCTATGACGCAGGCTGCCGGGAGGTCATCATGAACTGGAGTGACGACTATCTTAGTCGGCAGAAGTTCCTCCGGGCGGACGCCTCCGTTTTTGATGACACGCCGGAGTGGCGCGAAAAGTTTTTCACCAGCTATGCGGAAATGGGAGCCGCCTATCTGGCCATTGCCGCCAGCGATCCGGAAACGCTGAAGGGCGTGGACCCCGACCGGCTGGTCCGGTCTCAGAAGTCCGGTTCCGTGCTCCGCAAGACCTTTGACCGGCTCCAGATGAGCAACGGCTTCCCTTGGTGCATCGCCTCGGTGCCCATCCCCTCCTGGGCCGCCACCGTGTTCCCGGAGCTGCCGGAGGATCGGGCCATGGAAAAGCTGTGGGATGCCATTCTCCGCTCTGTCCGCATTCAGGGAGACGGCACCGCCGTTTCCGCCTGGCGTCAGCATCTGGATACCCTGGGCCGCCGGAAGGACCTGCTGAACAAATATCACTTCAAGTATCTCCACTACACCAACTCTCTGGGCACTGACCTCACTATCCAGCTGCCGGAGGACCATCTCTGGGCCGCCGGCAACTCCGTGATGAAAAACGGGGTGGAGTTCGTGGCCAACATGCCAACGGAGGAGATCTTCACCGCCCCTTTGAAAACCGGCATCAACGGCGTGGTCTATTCCGCCATGCCTCTGGTGGACAGCGGCAATATCATCGACAAGTTCCATTTCATCATCCGGGACGGCAAGATCGTAGAGGCCCATGCAGAAAAGGGCGAGGAATTCCTGAAAGCCGCCATCAGTGTGGACGAGGGCGCCAGCTACTTCGGAGAAGTGGCTCTGGTCCCCTATGACAGCCCCATCTCCAACCAGAAGATCCTGTTCTACAACACCCTGTTTGACGAAAACGCCTCCTGCCATCTGGCCTTCGGCGAGGCATACCCCGAATGCATCGAGGGCGGCGAGTCCATGACCCGGGAGGAGGTGCAGGCCCACGGTCTGAACTATTCGCTGACCCATGTGGACTTCATGGTTGGCACCGCCGACCTCTCCATCGTGGGCACCACCCATGACGGCCGGGAGATCCCCGTCTTTATCAACGGAAACTTTGCCATCTGATGCGGCAGGCCTAACAAGAAAGAGAGAAGTTTATGATCACAAAACCGAAATTTGACGAATCCGTTTTTGTCTGCCCCGGTGCTGCCATCGTGGGAGACGTGACCCTGGGAAAGAATGTCAACGTGTGGTACAATGCCGTCCTCCGCGGAGATGACGGTGCCATCAAAGTGGGCGACAACACCAACGTTCAGGACTGCGCAGTGCTGCACGAGGAGACCACGGTCGGTTCCGGCTGCACCATCGGCCACGGGGCCATTGTCCACGGCTGCACCGTGGGCGACAATGTGCTCATCGGCATGGGCGCCACCGTTCTCAACGGTGCAAAGATCGGCGATAACTGCATCGTAGGCGCCGGGGCGCTGGTCACCGGCAAAATGGACGCCCCCGCCGGCTCCATGATCCTGGGCAGCCCCGCCAAGGTGGTCCGTCCCCTGACGGAGGCCGAGATCGAGAGCAACCGGGAATCCGCCCGGGAATACTGTCATCAGGCAGACCGGTACCGCGAGGACTGATTTGCGCCAAAAATAGGGAAAATGCTGAAAGAAGCCCGGAATTTCACACTTCTTTCGGCGCTTTGCCGCTTGCAACCAAACCGCCGTGCGCATATACTTGCTCCGATATTAAACGATTACTTCTAAAACAAGGAGCAATTTATATGACATTGCAGGTTTCACCTCAGACCAAACGGGTCTTTCACCTCTCGCTGCCCATCTTCGCGGAGCTTCTCTTACAGCTTCTGGTGGGCAATATGGACCAATTCATGATCTCCCACTTCGGCTCCGCCGCCGTGGCCGCCATCGGCAACGGCAATCAGGTGATGAACGTGGTCATCATCGTGCTCACCACCATGAGCACCGCCGCCACCATTCTCCTGACCCAGCACATCGGCGCAGGCCGGGTCGGTAAGGAATGCAGCGAGATCGTCACCGTGGCCGTTACGGTCAGCGCCGTATTCAGCTTTCTGGTGGGCCTGTTCTTGCTTTTAGAGCCGGAATTGGTCTTTCAGCTCCTGCGGACGCCGGAGGACGCCTTTGACGGTGCCTGCCTTTACACCCGCATCGTAGGCGGTACGGTACTGCTTCAGGGGCTGTATATCCAGCTCTGCGCCGTTCTGCGGAGCTACACCCTGCTGAAAGAGGTGGTGGTGCTCTCCGTTTCCATGAACCTTCTGAATGTGGTAGGCAACGCCATTCTGATCAACGGCTTCTTCGGCTTCCCGCAAATGGGCGTGGCAGGCGCCGCCGTATCCACCGTGATCTCCAAGGCTGTGGGCCTGACGCTGGCCTGCATCACGCTGAAACGCAAATGCACCGTCCGTTTTTCCCTGCAATATCTGCACCCCTTCCCCGCAAAGACCTTCCGCGCCCTGCTGGGCATCGCCCTCCCCTCCGGCACAGAGGCCCTGTCCTATAACGTATCCCAGACCTTCATCCTCCGTTTCATCAATCTGATGGGTGCGGCGGTGGTCAGCGCCAAGGTCTATGGCAGTATGCTGGCCAACGTGGCCTATGTGTACTCCATCGCCGTGGGGCAGGCCACCCAGATCATTCTGGGCTATATGATCGGCGGCCGGAAGCTGGACGAGGTCAGCGGCCGTGTCTGGTCCACCATCCGCATCGCGCTGGCTGCCTCCGAGCTGCTGACACTGCTGATCCTCATTTTCTGCGATCCTATTTACAGCATCTTCACCGATGATCCTGTGATCCACGCGCTGGGCCGGCAGATCCTTTATGTAGAGTTCGGTCTGGAGATCGGGCGGTCCATCAATATCGTCATGACCCGCTGCCTCACCACCGCCGGCGACGTCTGGTACCCTGTGGGCGTGGGCATTTTCAGTATGTGGGTCGTAGCCGTAGGCGGAAGCTGGCTGCTGGGACACGCGCTGAGCTGGGGTCTTGTGGGCATCTGGATCGCCATGGCCTGCGACGAATGTCTCCGGGGTGCGCTGTTTACGATCCGTTTCCGGAGCGGCAAGTGGAAGGAAACCCGACTGGTGTCTGATTCAACGAAAGGAACCTGACATATGGAATTCAACAAGCAGACCGTGAAAGCCCTGTTGGGCGTTGTCTGCGGCGGCATCGCCTTCGCCGCGGCGCTGCTGCATCTGGATGTGGTAGCGGGCGCCGCCGGGTGGCTGCTGGGCATTTTGTCCCCGCTGCTGCTGGGCTGCGCCATCGCCTTTATCCTCAATGTCCCCATGCGGACGCTGGAGCGCTGCCTGTTTCCCCATGCAAAAAAAGCCAATAAGCTCCGCCGCCCTCTGGCGCTGTTGCTCACTGTTGCGGCAGTCTCCGCCGTGCTGGCGCTGGCGGGAATGGTGATCGTCCCCGGCGTGCGGGACGCCGTCGCCTCCATCGCGGCGCAGGTGCCGGAAGCCTTTGAGCGCTTGCAGGAAAGCGCCGCCCGCTTTCAGGAATACCTTCCCCTGCTGGCAAACCAGATCGAAAGCCTGTCTATCGACTGGGCCGGTCTTTCTCAGAAAGCCGTGGGACTGGTCCAGAACTGGGGCAAGGGTCTTTTAATCTCCGGCGGCGGGCTGGTCAGCGGCATCGTCAGCGGCGTCACTACCTTTTTCATCGGCCTGATCTTTTCTCTATACATCCTGCTGCAAAAGGAAAAGCTGGCCCGGCAGGGCCGTCAGCTTTGCTACGCCTTTCTGCCGGAAGCCGCCGCGGATCAGCTTCTGAATATTCTGCGGCTCAGTGAGCGAACCTTTTCCAGCTTTCTCTCCGGTCAATGTCTGGAGGCCGTGATCCTTGGCACCATGTTTTTTGTATCCATGACCCTGCTCCATTTCCCCTACGCGCTGCTGGTGGGCGTTCTGATCGCACTGACCGCCTTGATCCCCATTGTAGGGGCGTTCATCGGCTGCGCCGTGGGTGCGCTGCTGATGCTGGTGAACGATCCCTGGCAGGCGCTGTGGTTCATCGTCCTGTTTCTGGTGCTCCAGCAGATTGAGGGCAACCTCATCTATCCCCATGTGGTGGGCTCCTCCGTGGGACTGCCCTCCATCTGGGTGCTGGCGGCCGTGACGGTGGGCGGCAGTCTCATGGGCATTCTGGGAATGCTGGTGTTTATTCCCCTGTGCAGTGTACTGTACGCCCTGCTGCGGCAGCTTACGATCCATCGGCTGAAGCAGCGGCGTGTCCCCGCCGAAAAGTGGCGGGAACCGCCCAAAAAATAGGGAAACAGTTTCATATAACCGAAGAAAGCCAAGCCGCGAATGCGGCTTGGCTTTCTTCGGTTTTGCGGAACATAGCCGGATACCGTACACGAGGGGGACACCATCGATTCGTCTGACGATTCAGATTCATCAATTTCCCTCATCTATGATCGCTTTCCACTGGCGATACTCCGGGGTTTCATCCCACTCCAGCGCCCTGTCTATATAGAACTCCGCAAGCTCAAAAGACGCAGGCGGTGTCAATGCGATAAAAAGATAATACGCCATCAAAAACGCACAGTAGGCAGCGGTTTTCATGCGTTCTTTCCCTTGAAGCCTATGCAGTGACGCCTCCAAAACAAAGAACAGATTGAGCCGGTCTACTTCACTTGCGTCCGCATAAAAGCAATTCAGGTCATCCTGCGTGAGTCCCAATAGGACTTCCTCTTCAAAATACGGATGCCCGAAATCGATCGTTATCTTCATAGAATTCGCCTCCACGGGGCCGCTCCGCCAGCTTTCCCGCTATTTCAACTGGTCCAGCGTGAGGGAAAAGCTGGGCATGAAGGTCTCCAGAAAATACGTCACCTCCGGCAGCTCGTATTCCTCCAGCGCCGCGCGGGTCTGGGCGGCGGCGTCCCGGAACTCACTGTTCCCGGCCTTCAATTCCTCTACGCATTTGATGTAGGCGGACAGCTTGTCCGCCGCCTTCACCAGCCGCTCCGTCTCCGGGTCCGTCACCGTGAGGATGGGGGCGTACACCGGCTGAAATTCCTCCGGCAGCATATGCAGCAGCTTTTCCTCCGCCACCGCTTCCACCTCCTTGTAGGCTTTGCGGATGGCGGGGTTGTCGTACTTGATGGGCGTAGGCATATCGCCGGTCAGGATCTCGCTGGCGTCATGATACAGCGCCGCCACCGCCACTGCTCCGGCGTCCGCATGGCCGCCGAACTTCTCATTGCGGATCACCGCCAGAGCGTGGGCCAGCACCGCGACTTGGTGGCTGTGCTCCTGCACGTTTTCCGGGGCCGTGTTCCGCATCAGCGCCCAGCGTTGGATGAAGCGCATCCGGGAAAGATAAGCGAAGAAGTGACTGCCGATCCTCATGCTTCTGCCTCCTGTTCCACGATTTCTCCCAACAGGGCCTCGCCGTCCACATCGACGATCCGCACATTTTTCAGCGCATTATGCAATTCCGCACCGTCCACCAAAACTTCCATATAGTTCGGGGCGTGGCCGAAGAATTTCCCGTTTTTCGGCTGCTCAAACAGCACCGGATACGTCCGGCCCACGCAGCCCTCCAAATAGCTCCTGTGCATTTCCTCCGCCACCGCCGCCGCCCGGCGGGCCCGCTCCTCCTTGACAGCCTTGGGTACCTGTTCCATCTTGGCCGCCGGGGTGCCGGGACGGATGGAGTAGGGAAAAATGTGCATCTGGGCAAAGCGGCACTTCCGGATGAAGTCTAAGGTCTGAGCGAACTCCTCCTCTGTTTCCTCCGGGAAGCCGGTGATGAGATCTGTGGTAACGGCGGGGCGGTCAAACCAGCGGTTCAGCAACTCCACGGATTCCAGATACCGGGCGGTATCGTACTTCCGGTTCATCCGCTTCAAGGTGGCATCGCACCCGCTCTGCATAGACAAGTGGAACTGGGGGCACAAGTTCGGCAGCGCCGCCGCCCGGCGGCAGAAGTCCTCCGTCACAGTGCGGGGCTCCAGACTGCCCAGCCGCAGGCGCACCTCCGGTGCCGCGGCGGACAGGGCCTCCAGCAGGTCGATAAGGCTTTGGCCGTTTTTGAAGTCATGGCCCCAGGAGGAGATCTCGATGCCTGTCAGCACGATCTCCCGGTAGCCCTCTGCTGCCAGCTGCCGCGTCTGCTCCACCGCCTGTTCCAGCGAAAGGGAGCGCACCGGTCCCCGGGCGTAGGGGATGATACAGTAGGTGCAGAAGTTCACGCAGCCGTCCTCGATTTTCAGCATGGCGCGGGTGCGGCCCTCCATGCCGCCGGCAGGCAGCACCTCAAACACCCGCCGCTCAAAGGACTTGTCAATGGCCTCCAGATTTTTCTTTCCGGCGGCAGCCTCCTCAAGCAGGGAAACGAACCCCTCCCGGTCGCCGGTACCGGCGATGAGATCCGCCCCCAGCTTCCGCACATCCTCCGGATGGGTCTGGGGATAACAGCCGCACACCGCCACCACCGCCGCCGGGTACTGCTTCTGTACCCGGTGGATCACCTGCCGGGACTTCTGGTCGCTGACGGCGGTAACGGAGCAGGTATTCACCACATAGGCGTCGGCCTCGTCGGAAAATTCCACCACCTGATGTCCTTTTGCCCGGAGGGTCTGCTCCATAGCCTGCGTCTCATATTGATTTACCTTGCAGCCAAGGGTGTAAATGGCAACTTTCATAGGTTCTCCTTGCGTTTTCAGAATCGTTCTTATATAATGAATAATTACGCTATTGAAAGAGATTTCCGGGGGGATTCCCGTGATTTCCCTCCCATTATACGTTTATTTTCGGAATAGGGCAAGAGGAGGATTTTTTATGATCTATCTGGACCACGCCGCCACCACGCCGGTCCCCAAGGCTGTGGCGGACGCCATGTACACCGTGCTGACAGAACAGTACGCCAACCCCAACGCACAATATCCCTTCGGACAGGAAATGCGCCGCAGCGTGGAGGATTGGCGGGCTGTGATCGCCAAAGCCGTAGGCTGCGAAGCAAACCAGCTTTTCTTTACCTCCTGCGGCACCGAGGGTGACAACTGGGCCATCCGGGCCGCCTGCTGGCAGAACCGCCATGTGGGCCGCCACATCGTCACCACCGCCGTGGAGCACCACGCCGTCCTCAACTGCTGCCAGCAGCTGGAGCAGGAGGGCTGGGAGGTCACGACCATCCTGCCGGATCAAAACGGCGACATTTCCGCCGAATCCGTTCTGGCGGCGGTGCGGCCGGACACGGCGCTGGTGTCCGTGATGATGGTGAACAACGAGCTGGGCAGCATCTATCCCATTGCAGACATCGCCAAGGGTTTGAAGGCCGTCAATGAAAAAACCCTGCTCCACACCGACGCGGTCCAAGGCTTTTTGAAAGTCCCCTTCTCCGCCAAAACTTTGGGGGCAGACTTCATCACCCTCTCCGGCCATAAGATCGGCGCCCCCAAGGGCATCGGCGCCCTGTACATCGGCCCCCGGGTCCGGAATCCCCGGCCCCTGCTGCCCGGCGGCGGCCAGGAAATGGGCCTCCGCTCCGGCACGGAGGCCACCGCCCAGATTGCAGGCTTCGCCAAGGCGGTGGAGCTCCGCTGGGACCATTTGGAGGACAAGCTCCGGCACATGGCAGAGGTCAAGGCCTACGCTGTGGAAAAGCTGACGGCCATTCCGGACCTCCAGATCATCGGTAGCGGCAAGGCCCCCCATGTCCTGTCTGTTTCCATGGCGGGCTGGCCCAGCCAGAATGTGGTAAACGATCTTGGCAGTCAGGGGATCTGCGTCTCCGCAGGCTCCGCCTGTCACCAGGGCAAGTCCAGCCAAGTGGTGGCGGCGCTGCATCTGCCCAAGCGGGTGGCTGCCGGTGTCATCCGGCTGAGCTTCGGCCCCGAGACCACCTTCGCCGAGATCGACGCCTGTGCGGAGGCCCTCCGGAATCATCACGATCACCGGATGCCCATGCTATAAAGCTATAAAATATCAAGGGGAGCAGACTCCCCCTTGAGAATTCCCCACACGGTTCACTGCTATGCAGAAGGTGAATTGCCGCAAAGCTGCAAGAGACGCCCCTCTGGAGAGTTCGCTACGCTCGCACACTTGTGAACCGCAAAGTATGTTTTGTCAGGTACACGCCCTGACAAAACATGGATTCCATTTATTATTCTGAATAAGGAATTTCATTTTATGAATTTCAGCTATCTTCGCCGGGAGCCCGGCTTCTACCGCCGGGTCTTTACACTGGCTCTGCCAGTGGTCCTTCAGAACCTGATCACCACCTCCCTGGGCTTTATGGACACCTTCATGGTGGGTCTGGTCGGTCAGGAGCAGATGTCCGCCGTCACCGTGGCCAATGTACCCATCTATATCATCCAGCTCATCGTTTTCGGTCTGCAAAGCGGCTCCCGCGTGCTCATCAGCCAGTTCTGGGGTCGGGGAGATCGGGAATCCATCAACCGGGTCATGGGCATCGGCTTCTTTGTGGCAGGAGGCATTTCCACCCTCTGCGCTCTGACCATGGGTCTGTTCCCCCGACAGGTGCTGATGCTCATTACCGACAATGCCCGTCTGGTGGAGTTGGGCACCTCCTACATCCGCATCGTGGGCTTCTCCTATATTCTCAACTCCCTCTCCTCCATCTACATCGGTATGCAGCAGAGCATTGAGAATCCCCGCTTCGGCATGACGGTATTCGCCATTTCCACCGTCTGCAACACCGTAGGCAACTACATTCTGATCTTCGGCAAGCTGGGTCTGCCCGCACTGGGGATCACCGGCGCCGCCATCGCCACCTTCTCCTCCCGTGTGGTGGAATTTGTCATTTCCCTTGTCTACGCCCTGCGCTGCAAGCAGATGCCCCTGATGCCCGCCTGTATTCTCCGGCCCGGCAAGGCCACCTTCCGCAGCTTTGTGAAGTTCTCCACGCCGGTGCTGCTGAACGAGACTCTCTGGGGTACCGGCACCTCACTCTACACCGTCATCATGGGCCACATGGCGGGCAGCACAGACCTGATCTCCGCCTACACCGTGGCGGGCAACATCGATAAGATGGTGACGGTAGCCATCTTCGGCGTGGCAGCGGCGGCCGCCGTGATCGTCGGCAAGGAGGTGGGCATGGGCGGCAAAAACGCCTATCCCATTGGTCAGGCCCTGACCTTTGTGGCCTTTTGCACCGGCTTTGGTGTCGCAATAGCGGAGCAGCTGCTGTTCTGGCTCGTGCTGAAGCCCCACGTGCTGCCTCTGTTCTCCATGACCGCCGCCTCAGCGTCTCTCTGCGTGACCATGATGATCTGCTACTCCATCTCTGCCCCGCTCCACGCCTTTGCCACCACCGGCATCGTGGGCGTTCTCCGGGGAGGCGGCGATGTGCGGATTGCCATGCTGATCGACGTTCTCCCCCTGTGGTGCTTCACCCTGCCGCTGCTGGTGCTGCTGGGGCTGGTACTCCACGCTCCCATCGCCATCTTCTGCTTCATCATGGCCACGGAATCCGCTTTGAAGGTTCCCTTCGGCCTGTACCGGATCCGCAGCGGCAAGTGGATCCATGACGTGACCCAAGATCTGAACGCATAGGAGGGATCGTATGAAATCTCTGTTCCGCTGTCCTGTCTGCGGCGGTCCGCTGGACCGGGAGGAACGGGTCTACCGCTGCGCTGACCGACACAGCTATGACATCGCCAAGGAGGGCTACACCTATCTGCTGCCCCCCAATCAGAAGCACTCCGCCGATCCCGGCGATGACAAGGCTATGTCGGCAGCCCGCCGGGATTTCCTATCCAAAGAGTATTATATGCCGCTCTTAAATACGCTTTGTAGCCGGATTTTGCCGCTTGTGGGCGAGTATCCGGTGATTTTGGATGCCGGCTGCGGAGAGGGGTACTACACTGCCGGCATCCGGGCAGCCCTGACTGCCGCCGGGAAAACGCCCGCTATAGCCGGTATCGACATCTCCAAATCTATCCTCCGGCTGGCCGCCAAACGGGAAAAGCAGGTGGAGTTCGCGGTGGCCTCCTGCTATCATCTTCCCTTTGCGGATGAAACAGCAGACCTGCTGCTGGACTGCTTCTCCCCCTTGGCCATTGACGAATTCCGCCGGGTCCTGAAGCCCGGAGGCCATTTTCTCTATGTGGTACCCGGCGCCGACCATCTGTGGGAGCTGAAGCGGGTCCTCTACGATGCGCCCTACCCCAACGAGGAAAAAGAGACTCCCTACGAGGGCTTCACCTATGAGGCCATCGTTCCGGTGGATTTCACCCTCCATCTGGCAGATCAGGCGGATATCCAAGCCCTCTTCCGTATGACGCCCTACTGCTGGAAAACCCCCAAGGCGGGCGTAGAGCGGATGGAAGCGTTGGAAAATCTGGACTGTCAGGCATCCTTCCGCATCCACATCTTCAAAAAGCTGTAAAAAATACGGGCCGGTTTTGAAAACCGACCCGTATTTTTGTTCATTTGTCAGACAGTCTGACCGGCCAGCCGCAGTCCACGGCCAAAATCCTGAAACGCCTTTGTGATCAAGCCCTGACCGACGGTGTTGGGGTGGGTACCATCGGCGCAGAGAGTCTGCTCCAGATGGCCGTAGTCCAAAAAGGCTCCTCGGACATCCACCAGCGGCACATTTTCCTCCCGGGCCAGACGTTCCACCGCACGGGAATACCGCTCCTGCCAGACGTAGATGTTGCCCACGTCTCCCAGCCAGCGCATCACAGCCTCTTTGTCCAGATCTCCGCACCACCAGTTGAAAAAACGCTCGCTGTCCAGCGGCGGCAGGTTGGTAAGGATGGGCCGGATACCGTGGCTCCGTGCCCGCCGGATCATCTCCCGGTACAGCTCCACAAACTCTGGCAGCGGCACGTTGGGCTGATGGTCCCCCGTGGGGTCCTCCGCGATCTCCTTCCAACGGAAGTCGCAGTCATTGCCGCCGAAGTCCATCACCATCATGTCGCAGGGCAGCTTCCGGGCCAGCATCCGGTCCAGCAAGCGGCTGCCCTTGCGGACCGTGGCTCCAAAGTGCGCGTCATTATGAATGGAAAGCTGAAATTCCGATTCCAGTGCCTCCACATTGATCTCATTATGAGTACGGTAGCGCCGGTCACCCAGATCAACCTGGATCCCCTTCAAGATGGAATCCCCTAACAGGGTCACCTGTCTGTTCTGTACCATACGATCACCTCATTGCCGTGTAATATAGTTTTCAAAACTATATTACATAGTATTCATGGTTTTGTCAAGAGCTATTCTTCAAAACGAAGGAACCATGACCCCGGCAGTCTGCTCGGTCAGCTCAAACGCCGCCCCTTGCAGATGGTGGACCTCCTCCGCGGGCCACAGCTCCAGAAACGGCTCCACGCTGTCCACCTCCGTCAGGCCGTAGGGCGCGTGGTGGTAGTGCATGGGCACCACGCAGCGAGGATGCAGCGCATCGCACACTGCCTTTGCTCCGGCGGCATCCACTGTGTAAACGCCCCCTACTGGCACCAGCACGGCGTCCACCGGGCCGATGGCCGCTGCCTGCTCCACCGTCAGCTGGTGCCCCAGATCGCCCAGATGGGCCACAGACAGGCCGCCGGCTGTAAAAATCCGGACCGTGTTGGTCCCCCGCAGCGCGCCGCCCCGGTCATCATGAAAGGTCTCTACCTCCCGGACCGTAAACGGGCTTTCCCGCTCTGGCAGCAGCTCCACACAGTCTGTGGCGTGATGGTCAAAATGGCCGTGGCTGCAAAAAACGGCGTGAGCCTGTATGTGCAAAGGCGGATACCCCGCCACGCCGGTATACGGGTCCAGTACAATGCGATAGCCGTCCTCCTCCAAAAGAAAACAGGCGTGTCCCAGCCAGGTCAGCTTCATAACGATCCCTCCTAAAATATCAGAAAAGGCAGCGGTCTCCCGCTGCCTCAGCGTGTCGAAAAAGTCTTTTCTCCCCGCATGGTGCAGGAATACACCGTCGGCCCAGCCGGTTTCCGTGTGCTTTGCCCCCGAAAACCGGGGGCCTTCCTCGAAACAGGCTCGCTTTATCCGCCGCTGGCGGCGCTTCGCCCGTTTCCCCTTCTTGGGTTTCCCGCGCATACCCTTTACCCGCAAGGGGTATGCGGCATCCGTAGAGCGGCATAGCCGCTAACGGCTGCCCTACCTTACCGTCGCGGAGAATTTACTACTTTATCGACAGTCTCAGGCAGCGGTCTCCCGCTGCCTTTAGTCTATCAGGTATCACCGGACTTGTCATCCGGTTTTACATCGTTTTTCTTCTTGAACAGCGGTTTTTTCGTCCCGTTCCGCCGCCGGATCTTCCGCAGGATAACCACCGCCGCTGCGATGATGACCGCCCACAGGATCAGCCACATCCAGCTGTACGCCAGCGCCACGGCGAAGTCCTCCATGCCGTTCACAAAGGAATGCCAGCCCCGGCTCATAGCGCTGCTCAGGCGATCTCCGAAATTCTCCGGCAGTTCCTCCGTGTCGGAATACTTATAGACCTCCGACACATGGACGTTGATGGTGGCGAAGTCCACCAGCGCGTCATAGTGCCGCAGGGTGCCGGAAAGGTCCTCGATATTCCACTCTGTTTCGGAAATGGCGGACTCAATGGTGATGATGTCCTCCATGTTTTCCGCCTGGGACAGCAGCTTTTGCAACCGCTCCAGCTTGATCTGCTGGGTCTTCAGGCGGCCCGCCGTGTCATAATAGGTCTCTGTGATATTTTCCAAATTGGTGTTCCGCCACGTCACATGGGCAAGCTCCCCGGCCTGATCCAGAAAGCCCTGAAACTGAGCGGAGGGCACCCGGACGGTATAATCCGCCCACCGGTAGCCCCGGCTCCCGCCGCCTACGGTGCTGCTCTCCAGATAGCCGCCCTTGACCTCCGCCAGCGCTGCCAGCGCCTTAACGGTCTCGTCAAACGCCGTGGTTTCCAGATTGATGTCTCCGGTGTAGATGATCTTCTGGTTTTCCAGAACACTTCCTCCGCTGTCCCGGCCCTCGTCGTCATAACCGCCGTTGGTCTCAGCGTCGAAATATCCCTTCTCCTCTGTCGCGGAGACAGTATCCGCAGGGCGGCTGTTGGCGCTGGAAGCCGCAGTTTTGCTGGCGGCTCCGCAGGCAGTCAGGCTCAGGAGCATGGTCAGTGCAAGAAAACAGACAAATAACCTTCTTTTCATAGCGCTTCCTCCTTTTCAGCGGTCGTGCCGCTCTTCTACTTATATAGACGAAATTCCCGCCAAAAAGTTCCGCCGCTCTCAACATTTTACCGACTTGTATTTTTCTGCCGCCTGCTGTAAAATGAGGCCAATCGGGAATATGTTTGATCTTTAACGGGATTTTTACAAAGCTATACGATTCAGGAGGAAACTGCAATGACTTATCAGGAAGTTTTGGAGCAGGCCCGGACCTGCATGGGCAAATGCCACGCCTGCCCTGTGTGCAACGGCCTCGCCTGCAAAAACACGGTCCCCGGTCCCGGCGCCAAGGGTCTGGGCACCGGCGCCATCCGCAACTACCAGAAATGGCAGGAGCTGTGCGTCAATATGGACACCATCTGCGAAAACGGTGATGTGGACACCTCTTATGATTTCTTCGGCCACAAGCTGGCGATCCCTGTGATGGCAGGCCCTGTGGGCGCCGTGACGCTGCACTACAGCGATAAGCACGATGACCTGAGCTACAATAATGTTCTGGTAGAGGGTTGCGCCAATGCTGGTATTATCGCCTTCACCGGTGACGGCACCAACCCCGCTGTTATGGAAGCCACAGCCGAGGCACTAAGGGCCAACGGCGGCTGCGGTGTTCCTACTGTGAAGCCCTGGAATCTGGAAACCGTCCGGCAGAAGATGGACCTGGTAAAGGCCGCTGATCCCTGCGCCATCGCCATGGATATCGACGCTGCCGGCCTGCCCTTCCTAAAGGGACTGAATCCCCCCGCCGGCAGTAAAACCGTGGACCAGCTGAAGGAGATCGCCGCCATGGCCGGCAAGCCCTTTATCCTCAAGGGCATCATGACGGTAAAGGGTGCGGAAAAGGCACTGGAAGCCGGAGCCGCCGGCATTGTCGTTTCCAACCACGGCGGTCGTGTGTTGGATCAATGCCCCGCCACCGCCGAGGTTTTGCCCGCCATCGTAGACGCCGTGGGCGGCAAGATGAAGGTCTTTGTGGACGGCGGCATCCGCTCCGGCATGGACGTGTTCAAGGCTCTGGCTCTGGGTGCCGACGCGGTGCTCATCGCCCGTCCTTTCGTCACCATGGTCTATGGCGGCGGTCAGGAGGGCGTGCAGGCCTATGTGGACAAGCTTCAGGCAGAGCTTGCGGACACCATGGCCATGTGCGGTGCTCACAGTCTGGCTGACATTGACCGCTCTATGCTCTTCGGCTTTTGAGTGACGTGAACGCAGATAAGATCCCTGTCCCGGCGCAGCCGGAGGTCCTGCTGCACTGTCTCATGGACATTGCGGAAGCGCTTCTGGCCGTAGGGGCAGAGGTAAACCGGGTGGAGGACACTCTGACCCGCATGGGCACGGCCTACGGGGCTGTTCGGATGAATGCCTTTGTCATCACCTCCAGCATCGTGGTAACCATGACGCTGCCCAGCGGGCGGGACATCACCCAGACCCGCCGGATCCTGACTCCCGGCGGCACGGATTTCACCGTTCTGGAAGCGCTGAACGATCTGAGCCGCCGATGCTGCGCCGATCCTATTCCGCTGGATGAACTGCGCCGGGAAGTTGCCCAGATCACGGCAGAAGCCCCCAAGCCACTGCTGGTCTACCTGGGCAGCGCGCTGGCCGCAGGAAGCTGCGCCCTGTTTTTCGGTGGTTCCATGACGGATGGTCTGGTGGCTGCCCTGTTTGGCTTGGTGATCTGCCGCCTCCAGCGGCATTTTGGCCCTCAGTGCCCCAACCGCTTGGTATTCAATCTGCTCTCCGCTTTGGCTGTTGGCATCAGCATTACCCTGTGCGCCTTTTTCCTGCCGGAGCTCCACGCCGACAAAATCCTGATCGGTGACATCATGCTGCTGATCCCCGGTCTGGCCATGACCAACGCCGTCCGGGACACCATGGTAGGCTCCCCGATCTCCGGCGCCATGCGGCTCATCGAAACGCTGCTGTGGGCCGGGGCGCTGGCTATGGGCTTCATGAGCGCCTTTTTACTGATGGGAGGGATCGGACTGTGATCGTGCAGCTTCTCACATCTTTTACCGGGGCGCTGGGTTTTTGTCTGGTGTTCCACCTGCGTCGGCGGTATATGTTCGCCGCTTCTCTGGGGGGTCTGCTGACCTGCGGCGTCTATCTGGCGGCCGCCTCGATCTGGTCCGGTATCCTGCTCCCCACCCTGACCGCCGCCGCCTTTGCCGCGTTGTATGCGGAGTTTCTGGCTTGGTTTATGGGTGCGCCCGCCACGCTGTTTCTGATCCCCGCGCTGCTGATCCCGCTGGTGCCGGGGCGGCCCCTCTATTACGCCATGTACTATGCCGTTCAGCAGGACATGGATCTGTCGGCGGACTTTGCCCGCCAGACCGCTCTTTATGCCCTTGGGATCGCACTGGGCGCCAGTCTGGTGTGGGCCCTTGCCGATATGCGCCGCCACCTTAAGCAAAACGGTTTTGGAAATTGAATCCAGCAAAAACCCGCCGCTGACTTTTGTCAGCGGCGGGTTTCTTACTTATAGATTTACAATATTCGCCCGCAGGAGGTTCAGCTCCGTCCGGTCATGGGTCACCAAAAGCACCGGCTTGGTTTCTGCCGCGGCGGCGATGCACAGTGCTGCCCTCCGGCGATTTTCCTCATCCAGTCCCGTGAACGGCTCGTCCAGCGCCACGGCGTCTGATACTGCCAGCAACGCCCGGGCCAAAGCCAAGCGGCGCTTCATGCCTCCGGACCACGCCCCCACCGGCTTGCCCGTCTCCCAGGTCAGGCCCAGCGCCGTGAGCATGGCCACCGCTTTCGCTTCCTCGTAGTCCGTCCCCAGCGCAAACCGGAGATTTCCCAAGGCGTCCAGTCCCTCTAACAGGCGGTCCTCCTGAAAAACGGCGCTCCAACGGACGGCCGTTCCCATCAGTTCGCCGCTGTCTGGCTTTTCCAGGCCCAACAGGATCCGCAGCAGGGTGGTCTTTCCCACGCCTGACGGCCCCCACAGGGCCGTGACTCCCACACCGGCGGTAAAAGACACGTTTTCCAGCACCGGACGATCTCCGTAGGCTTTGCATAGGTTTTTGACTTCCATCACAGCCCCGCCTTTCCCATTAGTCGGTCCACCAGCGCCAAAAACAGTCTCTCAAACGCCACTGACACCGCCACAATGGTAACGGTCCATGCAAACAGATCTGCCGTCTGGAAGTAGACCTTGGCGGTGTACAGCCGCTCTCCCATGGACCCGGCGGGCAAGCCGATGATCTCCGCCGCTGCCCCGGCTTTCCAGCAAAGGCCCAGGCCCAAAGATACCGCCGTGCGGAAATAGGGCATCACCTGCGGCAGATAGATGCCCCGGAGCCGCCGCCCAAAGGGGACCCGGAACACCCGGGCCATTTCCAGAAGCCGACGGTCCGTGCGGCAGATACCCTCCAGCACATTCAGGTACACCGGCGGGAACACCATCAGCGCCGAGATGAACAGGGACAGACTCTGGCTGTTGAGCCACACCAGCGCCAGAATGATGAAGGACGCCACCGGCACTGTCTTGACCGCCGCCACCAGCGGGGCCATCAGCCCCCGGAGCCACTGTTTCCACGCCGCCAGTGCCGCCAGCGCGACCGCCAACACCGTGGCGAGCAGAAATCCGCCGAAGATCCGGACGGCGGACCAGGCCACCGTCCGCCAGAAGGCGGCGGTGACGGCCAGCTGCCCCAGCCGCAGCAGCACATCAACGGGCGAGGCCAACAGCAGCTCGCCGTGGGGATAGACCGCTGCCAGCGCCATGGCCGCGATCTGCCAGACCGCCAGCCAGAAAAGCACCGCCCACAGGCGGAGGTCTGTTTTCCTGTCCATAGGCGGCGCTCCTTTCTATCGTAAATTCAGATATAGGCCAAGTGTAGCTCTGCCTGCGCGGATTTTCCGTTTTTATCCGCCGTAGTAAAAATCATCCCCAGGCAGAGTGCCGCCCACGGAGGAAGGCTCCGCGTCGGCCAGGACCTGCAGGTAACCGGAGAGTTTGTCCTTCATCTCGCTGCCGGTGATGCAGACGATGTTGCAGTAGGGCAGTGCCTTTTCCGCCACAGGGGCGGCCTCGATGATGCCATACTCTGCGATCAGCTGGGCGGCGTCCGCGTTGTTGGCGTTGACCCACTCCACGCTGGCGGCGTAATTCTGGAGGAAGCTGTCCACCGCGCCGGGATTGGCCTCCACCACATCCCGCCGGGCCACGATGACGCCGGTGATGAGGCCGGAGCCGTTATCCAGCTTGTCCCACTCCGCCGTCAGGTCCAAGGCCATCCGCAGGCCCTCGATCTTGTTTTGCGCCACGGTGACAAAGGGCTGGGGCAGCAGGGCAATGGTGGCCTGACCGCTGGCCAGCGCCGCCACGCACTCGCTGTGCTCGCTCTTCCAGTCGATGGTCACATCCTTGTCCGGGTCAATGCCGTTTTCCGTCAGCAGATACCGCAGAGCGTATTCCGGGGTACTGCCCTTACCGGCGGCCACGATGGTCTGGCCCTTTAAGTCCGCCATAGACTGCACCGTTCCCCCGTTTTCCACGATATACAGCACACCAAGGGTGTTCACCGCCAACACCTCCACGGCACCGTTGGTCTTGCCGTACAGCACGGCGGCCAGGTTGGCGGGCACGCAGGCCATGTCCAGGTCCCCCTTGATGAGGGCGGGGGTCACCTCGTCGGCGGAACCGGCCAGGGTGAATTCGTAGGTATTGCCGGTGGATACCACATTCTCCTTGCCCTCCATCATCTCATTGGCCGTGTCGCTCAGACTCATCAGTTCCACCAGGCCCATGGCGGTGGGGCCTTTCAGGGCAGCAATTCTGAAATGGGCAGTGTCCGTCTCTGTACCATCCGGCGCTTCGGCCGCAGGTTCTTCCGTTTGGGCAGGTTCCTCCGGCTGTTCCGGTTCGGCGGCCTTCTGGCCGCAGGCAGTCAGGGACAGGGTCAGGGCCAGAGACAGGCCCAGCGCCAACAGTTTTTTCTTCCAGTTCATGGTTTTTCTTCCTTTCATACGCTCCCCGCCGGGGCATAGACGGTCTTGGCGGTGACACCCTCCAAGCGACCCAGCTTTCCAGACAGGGCGGAGATGACGTCACCGGGGGCATCCATGGCCACGCTGATGATGTTCACGCCCTTCTCCCGGTAGGGTACGCCCATGCGGCCCACGATATACGGCCCGTACTGGTGCAGCAGATCATTCAGTGCCGCGACCTGCGTGCCCTCCCGGACAATGATGGCAATGACGGCCACCCGCGTTTCCACAGCTTCCACAGCGGTCTCTCCTTCTCAATAAAGTAATACATCCCCCCTGCCGTTCAGCAGAGGGGATGACAAATGTACAGCGATCTTGTCCTTCCTCATCTTTCGGTTCGGAGCATCCTCACCGGCAGAACGGTATGCGGGCATGGTGTCGCCGGTCAGAAACACTTTCCGGAGACGTTCCAACCATAACATACCCGTATGGTCCTGTCAAGACGAAGCCCCGCCCCGGAATGATCCGGGACGGGGCATAAACATTTTTCTTATTACATGCTGCAGGGCTGATAGGTGGAGGTCAGCACCTGTTCAAAGGCCGGGGCATCCGGCGTTTCGATCCGCCGGAGGATCAGTTCGCCGGCAGTCTCGCCCAGCTTTTCCACCGGCTGGATGATGCAGTCCATCTGCTTTGAATACAGATAGTTGATATCCGAATCGTAATCCACGAAGGTGACCAGATCGATGTCCTCTCCCAGCTTAAGGCCCTTCTTGTGGAGGTAGATCACCGTCTCCGAGGCCATCAGGCCCTGGGCCACCACCAGCGCGTCACACTTCTGCTCCAGCAGCTCATCCAGACAGGACTGGGCGCTGTTTTCCATAGAGTTGCCGTAGCGGATCAACAGGTCATCCTGAGGCAGGCCGCAGTCCGCCACCGCCTCCTGATAGGCAGCGATCCGCTCCTTGGTCGAGGACAGCCGGGGCAGGCCGCCGATCATGCCGATCCGCTTGTCGCCCTTGCCCGCCAGACGGCAGACGCTGCGGTAGATCGGTTGGAAATTGGACACGCTCACCGACGGGAACCGCTTTGTGTCAAAGGTCCGGTCCACCAGCACCACCGGAAATCCGGCGGGGATCAGGGACTCGAACCGGCTGAAATCCTCCATGGTGCTGGCGATGAGCAGCCCGTCCACCAGTCCCGCGGAAAGCAGGCGGATATTGGTCTCCTCCCGCTCCGGATTCTCCTTTGTATTGGCAATGATCAGATGGTATCCGTGGGCAGAGAGATAATTCTCCACGGATTCGATCATCGTTGCGAAAAACTTATTGGAAATATCCGGAACGATAAATCCAATGGTTTTTTTCTTTCCGGTCCGGAAGCTTCTGGCCGAGGCGTCCGGCGTGTAGCCCAGCTCCGCGATAGCCCGGTAGACCTTCTCCTTGGTCTCGCCGGAGACGTAGCGGGTCGAGTTGATGGTGTGGGAAACCGTGGCGGTGGAAACACCCGCCAACCTTGCCACATCGCTGATGGTCACCTTCATGATCGTTCACCTCTTTACGCAATTTTTCTACGTTTGCGTAATCATTTGCATTTTACAGTATACGCCCCCGCTTCATATAACGTCAAGTCTTTTTTGGCTCCTTTCTTCTACTTTTTCGCTTTTTTATCAAATTCCAACCAAATCCTCGCCATTTTGCCCAATATGCTCTCAGAATGTTATGCAAAATGCTGATTGCCATTTTTTATCGTCCATGATAAGATAGTAAAAGTAAAGAAATAATCGTTTGCGCAAACGATTCTTTAATCTTTTAAAGTTTTTTCAATATTGAAAGGAGTTTTCCCATGCTCACGAAGATTGGTATCAATGGCTTTGGCCGCATCGGCCGTCTCACTTTCCGCGCTGCCCTGACTCATGACGATGTTGAGGTTGTCGCTCTGAACGATCCCTTCATGAACCCCGAGTACATGGCTTACATGCTCAAGTATGACTCTGTTCACGGCAAGTTCCCCGGCACTGTCGAGGCTTATGACGGCGGTCTGATCGTCAACGGCAAGAAGTACCCCGTCTTCACCTCTATGGAGGTCAAGGACATTCCCTGGGCTTCCGTGGGTGCTGAGTACATCTGCGAGTGCACCGGCAAACACCTGACCAAGGAGCTCTGCCAGGGCCACATCGACGCCGGTGCCAAGCACGTCATCATGGGCGCTCCCTCCAAGGATGACACCCCCATGTTCGTCTGCGGCGTCAACCTGGATAAGTACACCAGCGACATGACCTTCGTCTCCAACGCTTCCTGCACCACCAACTGCCTGGCTCCCATTGCCAAGGTCCTGAATGACAAGTTTGGCATCGTGGAAGGCCTGATGACCACCGTTCACTCTGTCACTCCCACTCAGAAGCTGCTGGACGGCGCTTCCCTGAAGGATTGGCGCGGCGGCCGTGCTGCTACCGGCAACATCATCCCCTCCTCCACCGGCGCTGCCAAGGCTGTCGGCAAGGTCATCCCCGAGCTGAACGGCAAGCTCACCGGTATGTCCATGCGTGTTCCCACTCTGGACGTTTCCGTTGTGGACCTGACCGTCAAGCTGGCTAAGCCCGCCACCTATGAGGATATCTGCAAGGCCATGAAAGACGCTTCCGAGGGCGAGCTGAAGGGTGTTTTGGGTTACACCGATGAGGAAGTTGTTTCCTCTGACTTCCTGGGCGATTCCCGCACCTCCATCTTCGACAAGAAGGCCGGTATCGCTCTGACCGACACCTTTGTGAAGGTTGTTTCCTGGTACGACAACGAGTGCGGCTACTCCAACAAGATGGTGGAGCTGATCCGTCACATGTCCGCTGTTGACCACAAGTAAGTTTTCAAGCATCATGAAGCGGCATGGCGTTCTGCCATGCCGCTTCAGCGTGTAGAAAAAGTCTTTTCTCTCTGCTGAGTCTATTTTCAGAGCTTTACAACTGTTCTGAAGCTTTTTGATTTCAATAGCGCAGCACCCTTTTTGGGGGGCCTGCGCACACGCTTCCTCACCGCTGTGGAAAATCTGTCGCTTTCTTGGCAGGCGCAAAGCCGCTCGCCGCAAGAGTTCCGACAAAAAGCGCAAATTTCTCAAGGGAAATGCAGAAAAGGGCTTGACTTTTTTAAAGTCTCTGTTATAATAATATCGCTGTCTGTTCAAGACAACAAGTGCATAGCGGAAAAGCGCTGGACACAGCTATGGAGAAGTCGCCTAGTTGGTCGAGGGCGCATGATTGGAAATCATGTAGGCTCCTAAAGGGTCTCGAGGGTTCGAATCCCTCCTTCTCCGCCACACAAAACCCTGTAATCTCAACGGTTACAGGGTTTTGTCATGCCCTTTGCACCTTTATTGAGCTTTACGCCAACCAGACTGTTTCGCCGGTCATGTTCCATAAGACCGGCAGCCGTAGGCGGCGCGTTCCAACGCAGCGCTGCAAAGCCTTACCGGTTGGCTGTCCCCGATGATATAGCTGCCGTTTCAACGTCATCAGCAGCAGTCTTTTCCCCCCGCCCTACTTGCGCTTTTCCCAATAGGATGATAAAATGTGCTATTAGAAAACGCCAAACAACAGCAAAAGGAGAATTTGCTTTATGAAATTAGGTATCGTGGGACTGCCGAATGTTGGCAAGTCCACCCTGTTCAACGCCATCACCAACGCCGGTGCCGAGAGCGCCAATTACCCCTTCTGCACCATTGACCCCAACGTGGGCATGGTAGCAGTGCCGGATGCACGGCTGGACAAGCTGGCAGAGATCTATGAGCCGGACAAAAAGACCCCGGCGGTCATCGAGTTCGTGGACATTGCCGGTCTGGTGAAGGGCGCCAGTCAGGGCGCGGGCCTTGGCAACAAGTTCCTGGCCAATATTCGCGAGACCGATGCCATTGTCCATGTGGTCCGCTGCTTTGATGACGAAAACATCATGCACGTGGTGGCAGACGCCGGCACCAACGTGCCCGTAGATCCCGTGGGGGATATTGAGGCCATCGATATGGAGCTGATCATGGCGGATCTGGACATGGTCCAGCGCCGTGTTGACAAAGCCCAGAAGGCCGCCAAGGGCGACAAGAAGTTCCTCCATGAGGTGGAGGTGTTCAAGGCCCTGGCGGAGCATCTGGACGGCGGCAAGTCCGCCCGGACCTTTGACTGCTCCGATGACGACAAGGCCCTGATCGCCACCTCCGACCTGCTGACCCTAAAACCCATCATCTACGCCGCCAACATGGACGAGGACGGCTTCGCCAATCAGGAGGGCAATGAGTATCTGAAGAAGGTCCGTGCGCTGGCAGAAGCGGAGGGCAGCGAGGTGCTGCCCATCTGTGCCAAGCTGGAGCAGGACATCGCTGAGCTGGAGGGTGAGGACCGCCAGATGTTCCTGGACGAGCTGGGCATTGCGGAATCCGGTCTGGATCGGCTCATCAAGTGCAGCTACTCCCTGCTGGGCCTTATCTCTTTCCTGACCTACGGCAAGGATGAGTGCCGCGCCTGGACCATCAAAAAGGGCACCAAGGCCCCTCAGGCCGCCGGTAAAATCCACACTGACATCGAGCGGGGCTTCATCCGGGCGGAAGTCATTGCCTATGATGATATGATCAAGTACGGCGGTGTCAACGCCGCTAAGGAGAAGGGCCAGCTCCGCAGCGAAGGCAAGGAGTATGTGGTTCAGGACGGTGACATGATCTACTTCCGCTTCAACGTGTAAAATCAGCTTCAAACAACAGCGGTCCCGGATATGACACCCGGGACCGCTCTTTTGCGAGGATGGGGGATGTGCGAAAAAGCTCTACCGCCAAAAGAAATGGACATGACGAAAAGTCATGTCCATTTCTTTTGGTGGAGCCGAGGGGAATTGAACCCCTGTCCGAAAACAGTTTCACGGGACTTTCTCCGGGCGCAGTCAGGTTTCAGAATTCCCGCCCCGCAAAGACACCTGACAGACTTTGCGGTTTGGTAGAGTCATGATGCGTGGGCAGGTCAACTCTTTCCCGCCTCACGGACGCCACATCAACGACGCCTTCCCCGGCCTGTGGCCTCTCCGGTTCAGACGGCTGCTTTAATTAAGCAGCAATAGCAACAGTATTGTTGTTATTTAATTTATAAAATTGCCCGTTTTATGGCGGTCAGGCGCCGCCGCCCGCTTGTCCCGCTTCCCCATCCCCGTCGAAACCTTTACGGCCCCGTCGTCGGAGCAAATGTCACTCATTCCATTTCCGCCTTCCGGCGAAAACTTCATCCGTTCCATTGCTCCTCCTCTTTCGTTCCACAAACGCTCCGCTGGTTTGT